>Ga0256405_10008421_pt1 | contig 14803 bp, 12 predicted proteins | sample RumenRJG_02DNA_FD_189096 | JGI IMG/M metagenome (GOLD analysis project Ga0256405, IMG submission 189096) | Bovine rumen microbial communities from Lethbridge, Alberta, Canada - RJG_02 | ecosystem: Host-associated > Mammals > Digestive system > Stomach > Rumen | place: Canada: Alberta... | reverse complement strand
GCTTTTCATTAATCCGGTCAACATAATCAATACCTCCTAATTATACTTTTAGTTTAACTTGTTTGTTCTTTGATCGCCTCAGCTTGTTTGCTTCGGCTTTCACTAAGGATTGTGCAAAGCACGTGCCTACGGAACGAATCCGTGCCAGAATGACAATCGCAGAAGTCAAACTGGCACGGAATTTAAACTGGATTAAACAATGCTGACGTTATCTTAAACTCCTTTAAACATTTGCTTACTATTTGTTCTTTGCTGACATTCATGCAGATTGCCTTACTTTATATACTTCAATGATTATTTGTTTCTGCTTGCTGCCACCCAGACGGGTTCTTCGCTCATCACGGGCTTGTTGACTGCCATAACACCTGATAAGTTGTGGGGCACGTATGGCTCTTCAAGGTAGCGGATGTCATCGGCGGTCAGACGGACATCGAGTGATTTCACGGCTCCCTCGATGTGGTGCAGTTTGGTGGCTCACGCAGGGCACGTCCCACATACTGTTCTGATGTTCCCAACTGATAGGCAATAGCCGTATCAAAGAAGTTCATGATTGTTCAGAAGATGGATGCTACCAATGAATACAGGTAGCTGCCGAAACTGATGAGTACCCATATCATCACTGCTATGAGCAGTAGTAGGATGATGAGGATGATGGCCGACTGCCAGGCCCGTTGGTTAACATGCTTGATGACGGTCTCGTCGCCGTCAACGAAGCCCTGTATCATCTGCATGTTCTTGATGTTTGCACGGTGGAAGATGTCGATCACGTCGCCTACGAAGAAGGGTATCATGCCCATCAGAACGTCGCGGAAGGCGTTATTCAGGACTGCCAGCGTTAATGGGATGCTCTTGATAATCCTCAACGAGAAATAGACAAACGGCACAACGCAGATCAGGGCTATGGCATCACCCCAGCCGGGAATGATTCCTATGAGCGCATCCAGATAGTATCGGTCCATATAGCGGGATAGCCCCGACATCGTCTGATAGGCCTTGTTGTCCATCAGTCGCTTGCGGCGTAATTCACGTTTCTCGTCTTTATTCATCTAGATGACTACTGCTATCTTGTCTCAGATTCATCTGATAAAGTTCATGCCTTGCCACTTCTTGCAGCTAATCATTGCACTCATCGGGATACGTACCTTAGTTCATTACAGCTTGCTGACAAGAGCTGCCACTTTCTGCTTGGTTTCCTCAGTCTTCTGCTCGTCAATCTTGGCAGTGACAGTCCCCATGTTCTCAACGCTCCAGTAGTTGCAGATGTCACGGAACTCAGCGGTGGCACCGTCATAGACTCCAGGCGAATAGGACGACATCAGCAGAGCCATCTTCTTCACCTTAGCGGGCTTGTTGACGCAGTACATACGCTGGATCGGAGCCTGAATCTGGGCGCAGAGCGTGAAATAGTAGATGGGCGCAGCCAGTACCAGCACTTCTGCCTCGTTCATCAAAGGATAGAGCTCCTGCATGTCGTCTTTCTGGATGCAAGCCCCGTTGCCCTTCGTGTGACAGTACTCACAGGCCAGGCAGCCTGCAATCTTCTTCCTCGATACATTCACCAGAGTTACCTCATGACCTGCTGCCTCGGCAGCGTTCTTGTACTCTTCCGCCATCCAGGCGGTGTTGCCGTTCGCACGTGGCGAAGCTTGTAAAATCAAAATCTTCATAGTCGTATTTGTTTATAGTTCTTCTTTTTTTTGCAAATATAGTGATAATCGCTGAATTATCGCTAATATTGCAGCGACAATTAGGAATGTTTATGAAGAAAAGTACAATTATCACATCATTAGCAGCCATTTTAATGATGGCAGCGTATCCTGCGTATGCACAGGAAGACAATGGTTTTAAGAAGTTCAACGTTAGGGAGGATTTCACTGAGAATGGTTTCCAGTGGTTCCATGATGCAGAGCTGCTGGCAGCTGGAGACAAGGAGAAAAGCAATGCCATGACCATTGGCTGGGGTGGCATCGGAACGCTCTGGGGTCGCACTGCCCTGACTGTCTATGTGGCTGAGAAACGCTACACCAAGGAATTCTTGGACAAGGCAGAATACTTTACCGTGATGGTCTTTGACGTAAAGGACAGTAAGGTTCTGAACTATATGGGAACGAAGAGCGGACGTGATGGAGACCTCTCGGCGACGCAGGGAGACGCTTGTCCAGACAAGAAGGCTCAGGCTTTGGGACTTCACACGGCATATACAGCAAATGGTACACCTTATTATACTGAGGCCACAATGGTGATAGAGTGCAAGATCATGTATGCTGCCCCCTTTGATCCTCAGTACTTCAAGAGCGATGCCCCCAAGCGGATGTATGCAAACTTCCCTGCCGGCATTCACACCATGTATATCGGTGAGGTTGTAAATGCCTGGAAGAAATAAGTGAAAGGATGGCTTTCTCTACGGGCGGCAATGCCTGTTGTCCGATACCGGCCTTTGTGCCAGCACAAACCACCACTCGATAGTCATGATAGAACGTGTTCTGTAGTTCTGTCAACAGGTTCCTCCCGAGGCCTATTGGCAGCAGCATCCAATTTCGCACGAAGCGTGCTTGGGTCAATTCAAGCGCTTGCGGGAACAACGTATTGCAAGGGAGTCCAAATCGCAAGACTAAAAGACTGGGCCATCTCTAACGATTGTTGATTAGTAAAGAAAGAACAAATAGAAGAGACTTTCAAATAAAACCCACAGCATCCATGCGGACACTGTGGGCTTTTATTATCTTCCGACGATTCGGAGAAGTGGATGGCAACTGTCACCTCTTAATAATGTGATATGCAATTTGCACATTTGCAATCTAAGGTAACTCTCAGGCCAGTTTACAGTACTTACCCTTGTCTTCACCAGAGCGGATCTTCTTTATCAGACCGTCATCCTGCAGACGCTTTAGGCGACTGTTGATGGAGTTCTTATTACCACCATAATTATACTCACGATCCACGTCTTCGCTCCCGAAGACAGTAGGGAGGCGACGAAAGGCAAGGAGCGTCTTCTGCTGATGGCGTACGTTGGAGGCCTGCTCTGTGGCAAGGTTGTCGTAATACTTCTCGCCAATGGCTTTCAGATAATACTCCTGAAAGGCGTGCTGGGCAGAGGTGATAAGCAACGTCAGCTTAACATCCGTCTTGTCAATCATGAAGTCAGGGCCGCACTTATAGTATTCGCCATCCTTCACCATCTGATCCCAATGGCGGGAAACGATGAATGGAAGAGCATTGTATACGCCTACCCAGCAGCAGCGTTTCAAAATGTCCTCTGCCGCTTTTGAGTCGTCCTCCCTGGCATCATCCATACGGCGAGCCGTCCAGTTATAGAGAGCATCGCTGATCTCCTTACAAGGAATCTCGCCCTTGGTCGAATTCAGCTTGTAGGCCCATTCCCGGAGTTCCTTGTCACGCTCCTCATCCTTCTCTTCGTAATCATGCTTCTCCTTCATCTCGTAATTAGTATCACCCATAGGCACCATGGAGATTCGGAACAGCAGACCATTCACGTAGTACGATTCGATCAGGAGCTTTCTGGCAGCATCGTCAGTTCCCGTATAGCAGCAGTTGAAATGGACGTTATATTCACCTACCTGTGAGCTGGTGGTCTTGAGGAAGGTGCCCTGTGGTTCGTTCGAGAATCCGCGTAGCCAGAGCGTCATAATCTGTTCCATATGCGATTTCTTCATCTGACGCAGTTGGTCATCCAGCTCACTATTGAATAGGAACACATGAGTACTGATTTCCTCATTGTCGATGATCTCCTTGGCATTGAATTCTGCCTCTCTGATGGCAGCAGCAGATGACTCAGGCGGCAGACAGCGATAACTGCCCTTGGGGCGTGGAGTTTTATTTTTCTCTCCGCCAGATTTTTGTTCTTTCTCCTCATTCCACTGATTAAGGGCAGCAATCTGAGCTGCATCGGCAGCCTTTATAGGAGCCATCATCGCCTCATAGAGATCTACGCCCATATGCTTACCACTACCACTCCTGCCTATCAACATCACAATACAGTTCATGCGGCACTTGCGGCCTGGTGATGGCCAGAACTTGAAGTACATCCTTGTGCAGAGAGTCATCGCATAGGCACCACCGAGGAATAGAGCTGCAATGTAATGCTTGCGTTTCTGCCGATGACAGAGCAACTTCAATAGCTGGTACTGCGGGAACAACTTCTCGATTTCAAGACCGATGCGGTTCAGCGTGTGAAGAATGTCCTCCTGCATGGCGACGGCCTGACCTAAAGACTGTGCACGCTGCTCACGAACCAGTATGCTATACTTGCGGGTAGTAACCTGCTCGATGGCTCGGCGCATCTCCTTGGAGGGCTGCGGGTCGTTGAAACTCTCACTCTCCTTTTTGTGAAGCAACTTACGGCCAGACTCCACGATTCGGTCAATCTCGGCCATACCGCGCTCAGTTACGATATCCTGTACCCAAGTAATCTGCAGCAGGGCCTTTCTGGCTCGATCATGATCACCGTCGGAAAGTATCAAGATATCGTAGAACAGCTTCAAGGCAAACTTGTGACGTGATCCTTCAGGAGCACCATTGGGCAACATCGAATTGACATAGTCCTTAATGTCATGGCCGAACACCTCGAATTTGTCTAAGTCTTTCGGCTTCACTTGCTCGGCAAGATCCTTTGCAGCCTCCGAGATTGCAGTGGTTAATGACTTGCCACTGTCCGACACCGAGTTGCCAGGCAACTGGTGGTCGGAGTTAGTGGCACTACTTTTTCCTTCACGATACGAATCGGCGAACTGTTCGTCGAATTCGTTTTTGAAATTCTTGTTATCTGTCATATTTTAAAAATTGAATAATTTATCTTCATCAATAAAGAGAATATCATCCAAGCGTGGCACGAAGCTCAGTTTATCGGCATTCACACATGAATTGTCAGTCACATACTTACCAGTAGTACCCTTCACGTGGAGCATACCCAGTTCTCTTGCCTGGATATATTGCTGATCCGCTATGTTACCTGCACCGATGATGCATTCACTCACCAGTCGTAATCCTTCACCCGAAGATGTCAGATGGGCTAGCCGAGTCTTAAAAGGATAACCAGGCCTTTGAGTACTTTCGAAGAGTTCCTGTGGAGGGAAGGGGAGGTGGTCGTAGTCGCTCATGAAGAGCCCGCTCAGATGCAGGATATTCTCCTGCTTTCGACGGCGGTAGAGCATAGGCTGACCTTCGTCATCAAGGATGGGCTCACCATTCTTGTCTTTACGGGGCACAAGTCCGAACTCGCTGACAGCAAAGATGAAGTCAGGCAAGCTGTCTTTAAGGAGGTCTCCCCATTGCAGAAGCTTCTGGGCTGTGGAGAGTTGACAGAACTTTTCTCCTGCACGTGGTCTTGCCGATTGGTCTATGCACCATGACTGAAAATCACCTCTTTTTGCGAAAGCATCCAGTGACAATCCCTCTCTCACAGCCTTACGGATGGCACGGCGGGTATTAATTTTCCAATTCACGCAGGCATCTCTCACCAACCGTGAGAAGATGGAAATCGTACAAGGCTCGCAAGAGGAATTGTACATATTCTTTTGCCAAACAAATCTTGCATCTTCCATATTCATATACATTATTTATTATTAGAGTTGTTCTTGATAAGTTCCGAACGATGACGGGCTATAGTCACGTTCATCTGTGACTGGGCTTGCAGAAGTTGGCGCTCAATGTCATGAGCACATTCTAATTCAGTAAGAATACTCACCTTATGTTTTTCTGTATCAAGCCAGACTTTCAAGCCTTTGCCATCGTCAAAAAGCATGCGGCCTTTTAATCCTTGTGGCAGCTCTGGCAATTGTTTACGTTGATCCTCTGTTAAATGTAAAAAGAGGTCTAACATCTCGGCTACAGGATCCTGGCTTTCTCCATCTACATTCAGATGTAAAGAAAAACTGGAATCTTTCTTGCCTGACGTTTTATAAAAACTCGAGTCTCCCAAGCGCTTAAGTTCTTGACGTTGAGACTCCTTAGAACCCTGTGGAATAAATTCAGCATAGCCATTATTCCACTTGTTCATTTTTCCTTTCAAACTCTCGTCTGGCTTGGACTTTGGCCTGGAGAGGTACTGTTCATTGTTTATCTTTTTCATACCTTATTATATTAATAAATAAATATCGGCTTGATTACTAAAACCGATGCAAAGGTATGAAAAATAAGAATACGTTTTTGGAAAAAAAACGAGTCACATGTGACTTCTATAACAAGTCACAACCAAGTCACATGTGACTTCTCTCTTATTTATTATTCTTTAACTTTTCAGGCATTTCTCGTATAAGACGTGCAATCTTTGGAGTCGTCTCATCAAATAACTTAGCAAGTTTTTCTGCATCTTTTTCCTTTATTCCTTCCCTCAATCTTCTCTTAGCAAGAGTTTCGCCTATGCCGAAAAGACTTGTGATTATTGGATGTAGATTTTCCCTGTTTTTGGGCAATCCACCTCCATGGTAGCAGGCTGTGATAGTTAATATAGCAGCCTCTTTAGAGGAGATCTTTCCGTCTTTATGGTTTAGATTTTCAATTTCTTCATTTTGATCCTCAATTGTCTTTTGGGCTTCAGCTAATTGTTGCAGCAGGGTATCATTGGATTCTATCGTGGTTGTAGGTATCGGATCTGATGTTGGTTTGTTGCCGAAATGTTTATCCCAGTTTCCTTCTCCAAATAATTCATCCCACTCTTCTTTTGTTGTCTGACGTGGGATTCCATCTTCATTGAAAAAAGAACTAATCATTTCCTTATCCCACTCCTTTTCATTGTTGTCTTCAGGCTTATCTCGATAAAAACTAAAAGTTTTTGTTCCATCCCTTTCCTCCACGTTATAATGAAGATGAGATGATTTACTTTCAATTTCTCCTTTTACATCGGGCAACGCTTGTACTTGACGCTCGAAATTGGCAATCGAAGTGATTGGCTGGAAATCTTCATAGCTCATATATAGGCGAGCTTTTTCTATGACATCATTAGTCTGAATATTGTTGAAGAATAATAATTGAGCCTGAAAATCCCATTGCTTTTCATCAAAGTGGTCATTATGCCAATCGTACATTCTTTTAATTAGCTGATTATCTTCTTCACAGTACTGTGCATCACATATTTTCAGATAGTTCACAACAATCGCCAAAGCCATTGATGAAAAGAATCGACCATACGTATTCTGATCAACACCAGGAGCAGCACCTATCTTTTCCGCGATATCAATATAAAACCTAAAACGTAGCAAAGGACGAGGATCGGCCAAAATCATGGTAGTTATATAGTGGGCAGTGTTAAAAATATCGAGTATATATTTCTCAGCACCAGGCAAATCATAAAAGAATTTTTCATTATAAATAGCTTCAAGCATCACGTTTTCTATAGATCCTTCAATATCTATTTGAAAATCGTCTATCGAATGACGGTCATGATAAACCTCTATGCGTGGGACTTTTGTATAGTCCACCTTTACCCTTGTTGGTTGATCCTTCTTTTGTTTTTTTAGAAGTTTTTCTTCTTCCAGAATCTTTTTTATTTCCCCAACGATAAAAGATTCTTTTGACGCCAATTCCCCGAAATTGTTTCTTAGTTGAGGGAAAACAATGGTATTATACTCAATCTTTTCGCTATGGAGGTAGTAGAGTACAATATAGACTGCACTGAGATAATGACTGAAATCATAGCCACTACCTCTATTTCTTGTAAAGCGTCGTTTCGCATCAACAATGATACTACTGACAGCCTGTGGGTTTTGATCAATAATCATACAGGCATTAATTACTTCACTATTTATATTTGGCGCATATTCCCTATATGAAATATTGATCTTATTGTAGACTCGATCAGACAGACTATCCAGAACATATTTAGGTAAAAATTTATCAACTTTAAGTTCCATTTTCTATTTCGTTAGTTCTTGATACAATTTAAAGAGTTCTGCGACGCACTGGCTTTCGGTCATGGTTTTGATGGGGAAGCCATAGGCTGCCATAACGGCGCGGTCGTTTTCCTGATGGGCACGGCGGAGTTCTACGGGCATTGTCAGTTCATCATAGAGGTCAGCCAGTGATGAATCTGGGTAAAGGGCACGGGCATCAAGAATTGCCTGTGCGGTTTGCTCGATTTTCGTCCGTTGATCGTCTGTCGGATTTGGCCACGGGAAATTATTGTAGACAATATCTTTTGAATAGCGATAGTCACTCTTCAATCTACCGCATACAGCCCGCATCCATGCCATGTGTACATTGCTCTCCATTATCCCGAAATGGTAGAGAGTGGCATCGGGAATAAGAAAAACCAGATCACTTGCGAGCACATCTGGAGACATGAACCCCATCGGAACATAGCGACGACGTTCGGAGGACACCTTAGGTAAAATTATGTAATTGCTATCCGGCATATTCTCTGTACAGAATCGAGTTGGACGGTCTGCTAGTTTGCGAGTCCCTGCGCGACTACTGGCAAGTCGCAATTCGCGAACAGACTCTATTCGTTTTATACAATGGGGCATGCTACGTAATTCTGCTGGTGAGCAGGAGCCAAGCCATAGGCAATAACGAGGCTTTTGGTGAATAAATTCTTCTGAGCCATACCAGGGTTTGAAATATCGCGCGGATTTGGGCTCTAATTGGATGAATGATTCTTTCTCTTCCTTAGTGAAAAGATAGTTTCCACCATCAATGGGCAGATTACCAATACCTATCTGGGGAATATTGCAAATAGGTCTATTGCGACTCTCTATAAAGGCGTTAGGTGCATCCAACAGATATGGATTGATATTTTTTGCTATGATGATCTTATCATTATCGTAGATTGTTCCTTCTTTGTGATCTGCAAGTGCATCATACTTAGGATTACTTAGAGAAGAAATACCAGGATAATGATTAGTCGCCTCAATAGTGGACCCCTCTTTCCTGCTGAATCCAACAATCACACAATGGACATGAGCCTTGATTTTTGCTTCGCTATCCCATCGGAATGTACGATGGGCGAAGTCAATACAAAGTCCTCTTTCCATTAATGGCTTCCATAAGTCTGCTACTTGTTCGCCCTGACAAATGCTATTTGTAGATACAAAGGCAACTTTTGCTCCTCCTATAGTTCTTGCCTTGAACGCTTTCATATACCAGCAACAGACATAGTCCAGATTGCCGACATTCTTCCACTTTTCACCAAAGATTTGAAGAACATCTTCTTTCTGTTCTTTGCTCATCTGCCTTGCTCCAACAAATGGAGGATTGCCAATGATATAGTCAAAGGATACCAATAGCCCTTGCTTCCAGTCTTTTTCCTCTTCGGTTCTTTCACCAAGAGTCGCATGAAAATGCTCCGATTGTGTATCAGGGAAAAATGCTGGCATCGTGTGGGGGTGTATATTATGAGGAAGTCCGTCAGGACATTCTACAAGATTCCAGTTTTCATGCAGGGCATTGCCTTCACGGATATTGTGGTAAGGCTTCAGAGGCAGGAAGTCGATGTCCTGATGGATAATATGCTCCGTCTCAGTTAGCATCTGAGCTTCACTAATCCAAAGGGCGGTAGTAGCCACAGTAACAGCAAAGTCGTTAATCTCAATACCATAAAACTGTTGGATACTCACCTTGACGGCATCTACAAACTCACCCATCATCATCTGCCCATGATAGCGCTCGCGAATGGCCTCATTTTCCAAACGCCGCAAAGACAGATAGGTTTCAGTCAGGAAATTACCTGAACCGCACGCGGGATCGAGAAAAGTCAGCGATGCAAGTTTGTCCTGATAGGCATCGAGTTTCATCTTGCGCTGCTTCTCCACTTTCTCTTCAAGGATATCGTCAAGTTCACGGCGCAGATCGTTCAGAAAGAGAGGGTCGATTACCTTGTGGATATTCTCGATACTTGTATAGTGCATACCGCCACTACGGCGCGTCTCGGGATTCAGCGTCGATTCAAAAACGGCACCAAAGATCGTCGGTGAAATCTCGCTCCAGTCAAAATCGAGACTGGCATTCTGGAGAAGTGTCTGCTTCAGTTCCTCTGTGAACTGTGGTATCTCTATTTCTTCTTCGAACAGTCCGCCATTGGTATAAGGGAATGCCTGGAGCTCCGGCTGGAGATACTTACTACGCTTTTCTTTTGGCGTGTTCAGCACTTCGAACAAATCGCGCAAAGCCCGGCGAAGATCCTTGGCCTCGTAGGTAACCAGGAAATTATGGAACTGGTCGTGGGCGAAGATGCCCGCATCCTCTGCATAAAGACAGAACACGATGCGTACGCAAAGTATATTGAGCCAGCGAAGGGCCTCGGCAGAGTTGTCATCATATTGCTTTAGCAACGCCTCGTAGATTCGGCCCACGATTTCGCCCGCCTGCATCGACACCTGCATCTCCTTTGACAGATGCTCATTCTTGGCATCCACGAGGAATTGCAGGCGATAGTATTCTTTGCCCAGATTCTCAAGAAGTATTTCTTCGGGCTCGCCGTTGGGCTGCTCCATGTCGTAGATCAGGAACTGCGAGAAATTGCAAGTCACGACCCAGCGGGGATGTTCGCTCAGCGGCATGTTGGCCACATAACGCTTTGCCTGCTGGAAGGGATTCAGCAGCGAGCCGTCGCTCTGAAGGATACCTTTGCGCAGGTCTTTGCCCAGCGATTTCTGTTCGATAAGCACGCGGGTGGAGGGGATATGCCCATCGATGAAGTTGGTCTTATCCACCTTCACCTGCTCTTCATAGCGGATAAAGGTACTGGGATTCTCAACCCCGAACACCTCTGTCAGCAACTCCGTCCAGAACAATTGCGAGTCGCCCTTCTCATATCCGCGCCCAGCCCATCGTTGGGCGAATTCCTTGGCTGCTGTAGCCATCTGTTTCTCAGTCTTCATACCTTATATTATATTAGCTGCAAAGATACACATAGTTTTTGAGATAACCAACATTTGGAGCAAAAAATGTGCAAATGTGCAAATTGCAATCTATTTTTTGCAAAGAGAAAAAAGTAAGAGGGTTGTAAATATAGTATTATAGGTATATAAATAATTAATAATCAATGATATAACTATCATATATAGATATCTTCTCCCTTTTCCTGTCACCCTCGAATAATTCTGCAATTTGCACATTTGCAATTTAACCAATGTCTCTTATGTTGCAAATTGCTTTTGATGACATTGAATATAGTTTACATTTCGCATTCTTCAAAATGCTCCCTTTAGTCCCCTGCCGACAAAGGGTAAATCAATCGTAAGCGGAAGGGTGCTCAGTCGTAAGCGGAGGGATGCTCGCATTACGGTTGAGTGGGAATCGGCTGAAATGCCCTGAAATAGGGGAGTTTAGGGTTCTCCGAGGTATTGGTAAATTTTGTTTACTTCGGCAGGGGTGTAGGTGCGGCGGCGCTGGGTGGAGAGGCGGCAGAGTGACGGCTCTTCCTCGAGCAGCGACTTGAATTTCTTCCAGGCAGAGTGGGGGAGTATGTTGGGGAAATAGCGCTGGGCGAGTTCCATGCGGCCGGTTGTCTTGGGTGACTGTTCCATGATCTTGTTGTCTTTTTATGGTGTTCTTATCCATTGCAAAGATACAAAAAATATCCGAGAATCGGGCATGAAAGCGCAATTATTTTGGTATAAATGCCGATAAGTGGTTATAAGTTGCTGTAAGTGGTTTAAGGGCGATCATATACTTGCAGAATTCAAGAAAAATGCGTAACTTTGTAGCATCATAAAAAAGGCGGGAAGCGGCGACCCGATGCAGTTCGTCGCAACACAAACACAATTCAAAAAACAAGAAAGGGTTTTATTATGGTACAGAATCCGCAGTTTCTAATCAACCTCCGCAAGAACCTGAACGCCAACAATCCCGGTTACGGCAAGTATTACCCGAAGGCGGTAGAGAAGGACACCATCACGCTCCGAGGCCTGGCCAAGCACATGGCCGAGCACCAGTGTGTGTACAGTCGCGACATCATTGAGGGTGTGCTCATCAAGATGGCATCGTGTATGATCGAGCTCATCGCGCAGGGCAACCCCGTGAAGATCGACGGTCTGGGCATCTTCTGGCCCACGGTTGAGAGCACCAAGGAGGGCATCACGAGGGCAGCCATCCTGGAGGGTAAGTGGAACGCCAACACCTACGTGAAGGGCGTTCACATCCGCTTCCGTCCTGAAGGCGCAGCTGACGACGACATCACCTCGCGCACCTTCAAGGATCAGTGCTCGCTGGCCACCTACGGCGTGGAGGAGAAGGTCGACCTCACTCCCGAGGAGACCGACCCCAGCAAGAAGGTGTACATCAAGAAGGTTACGCCGCTGGAGGACTGGATTACCGAGCAACTGGCTCAGAATCCTTAGTTCGGCCGCAGTCTCCGCTGGACTCTAAGACAGGCAGCATCCATACATCGCGGGTGCTGCCTGTTGCTGTTTGTAACTTCTTGTCTATAAGGTAATCAGGCAACCGCCCTCTGTGCCCATTTCGAGATCATCGTTTGTCAGAATATTACAGTTTCATCTGGCCCATCACTCCAGGACCATGCGTGTTATGCTCTGTTAAACTTCTCTTTCCCCTGTTTGCAGCGCGGACAACGCCAGTCGTCAGGCAGGTCTTCAAAGGCCACACCGTCGTGCTCAGCAGATACTCTTACCGATATAGATGGGCGCCGTCTCCTCGGGTGCACCATCGGGGAAGCCTGCAGGCAGGCCGGTATCTACCAGGATGACTTCGTTGCCTGTGTCTATCAGATAGTTCTAATTGTAAACCTAAACGGAAGAAAAATTGATTGAAACGGAAATAACTCGCATTTTCTTTGTATATTTGCACCCGCAAACCATCAATTGATTGCAGCATGTTCAGATTAGAACAATAATCTATGTATGGTATGATAAAGATTCGAGAAGCAAACAAGAGTCAGGCAGCAGAGATTGCCTGCCTGATTATGACAGCCATGACGGATGACTGTTGTCTGTATTTCTGTGGTGAAGGTTACGGGTTGGAGGATTGCCGCAGGATGATGACAATGCTTGTTGAGCGAGAGGATTCACAGTACAGTTATCGGAATACGCTGGTGGCAATGGATGCAGACAGGGTTGTCGGCATTTCCGTCAGCTATGATGGTGGGCTTCTGCATGAACTTCGGCGAGCCTTTATCGAGGCTGCCAAAGAACATCTCGGTAAGGATCATACGGGTATGGATGACGAGACGCAGGCAGGCGAACTGTATCTTGACTCATTAGCCGTGCTTCCTGAATATCGTCGTCAGGGCATAGCCCGAAAGCTATTGTTGGCTACCAAGGAACGGGCTAATCGTATGGGGCTGCCATGTGTCGGACTATTGGTAGATAAGGGCAATCCCGTCGGCGAGGCATTATACGCGTCCGCCGGTTTCCGATACGTGAATGATAACCGATGGGGCGGTCATCCTATGAAACACTTGATTCTATAAACTCAAAGAGGATGGCAAGTCGCCAAATGTAACGCAAAAACTAATAAAAAATCCAAATGAACAATAAACAGACCATACTAGCGATTACAGGTTCTGACGGCACGGGCGGTTCGGGCATACAGGCTGACATCCGCTGTATCAGCGAACTGGGAGGCACGGTGACCTCAGTTGTCACATCGATAACCGTACAGAACACGCTGGGCATCCAGGAGTTCTACGACCTGCCCGCTGCCATCGTCCGCAAACAGATAGAAGCCATCTTCAACGATCTGCAGCCTCAGATAGTGAAGATTGGCCTCATAAGGCGGATTGATGTAGTAGCAACGATAGCAGAGATGATGCAGAAGTATCACCCACGTTACATTATTTATGCGCCCGTACAGACATCCACCCATGGCGACCAACTGGTGGAACCGCAGGTGTTCAGTGCCATCAAAGAGCAGATCATACCGCTTTGCACCATTGTGCTGGAGCCTTCTGACCTTCCATCAGCCATTCGCAAGCATGGCCAAGCCAACCAGTTGTCGGCGGCACTGGCTTATTATCTCAGTTGTGGCGAAAACACCAACGAAGCCATGCTCCATGCGCGCAGTTATCTGAGCCAGTTCCCAAAGGGCTATACTGAGGACAGCAGCCGCAGCGGCGAGCTCTACAATCTGTTTCTCGATGCTGTCGACCGTTTTCATCACCTTTACAGCGACGTTGCTTTCTATGCCGAGCAGTTGGGTGTCAGCGCCCGTTATCTGGGACAGGTAACGCGGCATGTCGCCAACCGTTCACCCAAGTCTGTCATCGACGAGCGCATCACGGAAGAGATTTCCGCGATGCTCGGCACCAACAAGCCGCTAAAGGAGATTGCACGCCTGTTGGGATTCTCTTCACAGGCTCATCTCTCGCGTTATTACAAGAAGCAGACGGGCAAGGCTCCCAGCGAAGTCAGGAAGAGATAGTTTGCACAAATTGACTTTTCGCTTATCAGAATGGGAACATCGTGCGGTGTTCTCGCGGAATTGCCGTTACTTTGCAGCCACATTCATCAACACATAAACAAAAAAGAATATGGAAGCAAACTCAAGACAAGATCTTAACCGCCAGTTGGCTCAGATGCTGAAAGGCGGCGTGATTATGGACGTGACAACCCCAGAGCAGGCTCGCATCGCTGAGGAAGCAGGTGCCTGTGCCGTGATGGCTTTGGAAAGAATTCCAGCCGACATTCGAGCTGCGGGTGGTGTGAGCCGCATGAGCGACCCGAAAATGATTCGTGGCATACAAGATGCTGTTACCATTCCCGTGATGGCGAAGTGCCGCATCGGACACATTGCCGAGGCACAGATACTGCAGGCCATCGAGATCGACTATATCGACGAGAGCGAGGTGCTCAGTCCTGCCGACAATATCTACCACATCGACAAGACGAAATTC
>Ga0256405_10008419_pt1 | contig 14805 bp, 5 predicted proteins | sample RumenRJG_02DNA_FD_189096 | JGI IMG/M metagenome (GOLD analysis project Ga0256405, IMG submission 189096) | Bovine rumen microbial communities from Lethbridge, Alberta, Canada - RJG_02 | ecosystem: Host-associated > Mammals > Digestive system > Stomach > Rumen | place: Canada: Alberta | collected... | reverse complement strand
TGAATGAATTTCCCTACTTCACGACGAGAATCAGTTATATTCTTTTTTTCACCTCGCTCTTTGCATTTATTATAATTATCTCTTGCTAGCGCTTCATTTAACACTGCAACCAACGGTCCATTACCCGACAAATAGACAGCCCCTTCATCTTCTATTGGATTGTCTGTATCTTGATAAGTTTGTTTTACAGCTACATCTAGACCAACCAAAGTTTTACCTGCGCCCGGAACTCCTGTCACAAAACAAATGCTTTTTTCATTGTTTTCCTTACTTCTTTGAATTACCTCTAATATATATGAGATAGTTGTATCCGTAGTAACCTTGTCCGCCTCATGTCTTGTTATATCCTCTACAGAATGGCTCTCGTATAGAGTTCTTGCAGCCTCTATAATCGTAGGCGTAGGTTCATATGGACTAATTATCCAATTATTATTAATAATGTTTTCGTTTGGGAATTTATAAAGTACTTCTGCGATAATATAACCCAAGCCATCCTCCCCCGACACAAGAGGATTAACCACTCGATCATCATAAACCGATGTTTGAACTATAGTTGAACGTTTCGGATATTTAGTTGCTATAAGAATCGGAACAATTATATGTTCTTGACTATAACGATGAAAATTCTTAAGATCAAGCGCATAATCCAAAACCTGATCCATATCACTCTCTAATATTTTCCCCTGACCAACCTTAAACTCTAAGCAGAACACTATTCCGTTAAGCAAAAGAACAACATCAATCCTTTTTCCTAATCGTGGTATATCATATTCAAATATTACTTGTCCATTTGTGTTCTTCCATGGAGACAATATCACCTGTAATATCTCTATTTCTCTTTTCCATGCTTCCCTTGTAGTAGTAAGCGCATCACCATGATATCTATCACATATTACACCAAATATGTTGTCAATTTCTGTATCAAGAAAAGCAGATATACTATTATCATATAAACATCTTGGACTTTTATTCATTTTGACATCTCCCCAACAGCATACACCGGCCTCCTTCTTGTTACTTATATACTCACAGAATATATACATATCCGATATTAGCAATTATAAATATCACTACAAATTAATTATACTAATTCAAGCATATGTTAAATAATAAACGTATTAGATAATCCAATCCTTTTATATAATAGCACCACATCAATGTAGGAACAATATCCAAAATGCGATGAGCCAAGAGATATTTCTCTTGGCTCACTTTAGGCAATTAACCTAGATGACAATTTGCTAATGATAACGAGTCACCAATAATTTAAATGGATTCTCACCTTTATATTTAATAATTACTTATCAAATATAAAGCGTACAATTTTCTCAGACGCCTCCTTGGTTGCTTTCTCTATATCCTCTTTTTTCCATCTAACTGTTGCTCCACTTTCTTTACGAACTTTATAATCAGCTACAAGTTTTTTTGCAATAGGGTAATTAGAGGTTTCATAATAATAGCCTTTATCTTCTGTATCAGAACCAATACTCGGTTTAAATAACTTGGATGCAAAAGGCTCAGCAGAAACTGAACGATTAATTTCAGCTTCAAGTAAAATCTTATTACCTATTCTATTCAAATATGATCTATATTCTTCTTGATTAATAATTCCAGCCTCTTCCATAAACAACTCTTTGTGTCTTTTCGTCCCCTTTTGTGGCATTATATGTTCCACATCTACCTTGTGAGGGAGTATATTCAATGTCTCATCATATAAATACTCCTTTAAATAAATCAATGCATCCTTATCGTAATACTTAGCAGTTCTTATTATATCCGTATCATCCCACTCTACTTTAATATGTTTATCAAAGATATCCTTTATTGCGTTAACTGAAACTGTCTTATCTGATATTTTACCCATATTATCTATCAAGAATTGTTTGAACCTTGTATCACTACTATATGAAGTATCTGTAAGTTCATATAATGCAAATAATCGTAACAGAACCTTGACAAATTCATTTGTTTCATCCTTGTTTTCCTTCAACTCATCTACGGAATCAAATCTGTTAAAATAAACAGCTAAGAATCTCCTACTATTAGAATTCATTTTCATAAGAATTTTTACTAAGGTGTATTCAAATACCTCTTTCCACATTTCTGTCAACGCAACTAAGTCCTTACACACTTCTAAAGGATCTGCTCCAGCATTTAATATTGTTTCAAAAAAATCTCTGCACGATTTATCTGATACATTTCCTGATGAATTAGCATCTGAAACTGACTTTTTAGCAACATAACGATACATTTGTTGCAAATATACATCATCCTCACTAAGCCCGAATTCAGCTATTTCATAAAAATTACCATTGTCACTTGCATCATCATCCCCTTTTAACTTTTTCCATTCCTCCTTGAATTCATCTAGTTTTTTAATACTCTTTGCATTTTTGTAGAGTGATGCAAAAATAATATCTGAGTCCGTAAGAGGCATGCCTCTTGAATTAAGAGAGTGAAACATCGAAAGTGCCTGATCAGTATCTTTGCATAATATCATAATAACACTACAGTTATCCAAAAAGAATTCAGCAAAATTGTTTAGCTCATCACTGCCAAAAGCATCTATTTTTTTGCAAAAAAACTCAAAATTATTATAGTAATTAGAAAATCTCGTTTGCTTTTTTTTCATGAATTTTCTAGTTCCGACGTTCTCTTCAATGGCGGGCACTATATCCTTCATTATTTCTTTATCAACATCTTCAGGCGTCTTTGTATCAAGTATTATTTTTAAATCTCCTCTGAAATCCTTATACTCAGATAATGATTCAGAATTCAGTAATTTAAAACTATAATTCTCTTTTTTAGAATCATCGGCAAAATCACCCTCTACGCTATCATGTTTTTCGCTATACAAAGTTTCAATAATTCGACTTCTCTTACCTTTAAGCTCTGTTCGCATTCTTTCGCTGCCCCAAGTTGGGCGTTTCATTATATCCTCTATCTTTAGAAGCAATGCCTTTAAAAGCAAAATAAATGTGGTCGTCCGTTGTTGTCCATCTACTATGTTATATATATTAGAATTATCTGTATCAATATCCACAATAGGAGTTCCTATAAAGTAATCTTTGCCCATTCCATTATTATCTTTCCAGTCTAACAAATCATTCCATAGTTTTTCACAATCCTCATTATCCCAAGAATAAGGTCTTTGATACCCCGGAATAATGAACTTCTTGTCTACAGAACCTTTACTATCTCCAAATCTTAAATACTCCTCTATGCTTTTTTTCTCTATATCTTTTTCCATGTTTAATACTCCTCATATATCTCTTCTAACAACTGTTTTATCAAAAACAATCAAATCCAGCAACAAAAATAATACTATACTTAATTACTAACTAGTATCATTAATTGAAGCAACAAATGCAATCATAATTATGTCCCATCCAGCCCTTAGCATTGTCCTTCTACTCAGCATCTTTTCACCCCCCTTAACACAATCTACATTCACTCCTCTCTCACACACCAACACGAGTTTATTATATCAAATAGTATTATTAACGCTAAGTAATTATTACAGTACTCGTCACCTATACAAATCCACCAACTCAGTCTCAACATCACTCACTCCAAACGACTTACCAATCGCGTATCGATACAGCGCTAACTGTCCTTCGTATTTTTTATCGATGCACTTGTCGAAATCAGCTTGTGGTTTACCACTTCTTGCATCAGATTTGTAATCATATACTTTGATACTGCCATCCTTGCACTTTACTACCAAGTCCGCTTGACCGTTAACCCATATTGTCTGACCGTCGATAATGTCAATTTTGTCTTTGGCCGAATGATAATACTCCTCGAAATTCTTGATGAACTCATCACGTTCATCATCATCCACATAGAATGAGAATGTATATTCCGGATACACTTCTTCAGCATCATTCATAATAGGTGTAATAACATTATCAAAATACTCTATCATCCTGTCAATGAGATACTTCTGGAATTCTTCCGGATTATCATTTTTACGCAAATCATCAGCACTCTCGAGAATAGCTTGATTAACAATGCCTTCTATCGCCTTGTTACGTTTCTTTACATCTAATCCAAGTAATATCTCATATCTCATAAATATAAGTTCATATACTCTATGCATTACTGTACCAAATACATTTCCCTTAGGTCTATCTTCGTATTTATATTCTTTCTGACCCTTATTATATCCTGTTGTACCACTTGGTTCCAGACCACTTGGTGTAATGCTGACAAGCTTTTGTTGTGAAAGATTTTGTGTGTCGGCATTTTTAAGATTTGTCTCTAGTTCCTTCAAGTTATAAGACGATTTCTCCGTCACTAATTCGTCTTCTTCTAATGAATATGTCGATGTATCAGCCTCCCTCTTCTCAAGCCAAGCATTAATTGTCGGTAGATTGTCATAATCATATACCTTATTAGTGAACCAGACTCCTTCTTTTTCAGGTGGCATAATAATTAGCGCGTGCGCTGCTCTTGTTGCGGCAACATATTCAAGTCTTATCGCTTCTTCTCTTTCTTCATCATATGCTTGCCTAAGCCTTTCTATATCCCATCCAAATGCCGGCATCGTCTTTCCATATGATGTTCCTTCATCCAAATATTTATAATACGCTGACGGATAATATTTGCCTTGATTTTTGAAACCGGAGTATCTACATTCTTCTACGCCGAAGCGATCGTCAATTATAACTATCTGACCCGTCAAACCTTTTGCTTGATGTACATTCATAATTCTTATGGCATTCTCATCCTGCTCTAATGGTATTTCACGCTTAATATCACCCTCAATATATTTTTTGAGGCATTTCGCAAAACTAGTAATATCACCATCATTATTAGCAAGACAAGTCTCTACCATTTGATTGAGTCGAATCCTATACTCTCTGACTCTTTCAGGACTCTGCACCCTTCCTTTTGGCAAGAACAAATCTTCATGAGTTAGCAAATAGCGTGTTATCACAGCAGGATCATTATCGCATTGCCTAAATCGTTCTCTAAGTTCTGCTAACTCATCATTAACCTTTTTTAATTCATCCTTATCAACTTGTGTCGCGTCAAATCCCGACCATATTTGTTCTGCAATATATCTATTCTTCCTATTCTTATATGTGGCAAAATAATCTATTAAAAGGACAAAATTATTAACAATCTCATCCATATCAATCTTGAATTTGCCTTGCACACTAACAGGTACCCCTTGCTTAGACATGCTCTCAACATAATTCTTGATTCTAGTTGTATTCCTTGAGATAATCATAATATCAGAGTATCTAATACGTCTCAATGTTGGCTTGTCGAATGTACCATCTTCTTTTCTGTTTGGCTCTTCAATAAAGCATTTTGGATTATTGACAAGACTTTGCACAAGTCCTACAACACTCTCTAGCTCAACTTCCTTCTTATAAGCTTTGAACGAGCCATCTTTATTGCGCTCCTTCTCGTATGCGTGTCCATATACCCCATGTAATGCTTCATTTTCTGTCACTACCCAATCTGTATCCATAGCAGAATAGTCACTAGGCATTAACTTAGAATATTTATCATTAACCCAATCAACAATAGCTTTATTAGACCTAAAGTTAGTGTCAAGTGAAACTGACGATGCCACATCATTAGGCAAATCCTCCATCATCGTATCAGTTGCATCATACACACTCTTCTCTGCTCCGGTAAATCTGTATATGGATTGTTTAGGGTCTCCGACAACTATGAGTTTATCCATCTCTAAATCATTGTCTGTTGCTTTGGCGCCAACCTTTTCTGCCAGCATCTTAACTAAATTAGCTTGCAATCCTGTTGTGTCTTGGAACTCATCTACATACAACTTAGAATATGTCGACCTTAATTTATCAATTATTTCCGGATGTTCTTCGAATAGTTTATTCGCTCGGTAAAGAATATCATCATTAGAAAGCGATAGCGTGTTAGAATCTATCTCTTTTTGATATTCTTTACGAATCTTACATACATATTCTACAACTTTAGATGACTTATCAGCCCAAGACAAATAGTCATCATATAATTTTGCAAAGTTCCACTCTAATTCCCAATCAGACAATTTAGGCTCATGCCCTTCTAAAGCCGAACTATCCCCATTATATCCGTAAAAAGACTCATAATCTTTTTCAACCCATTCCTTTATATCAACAAGAATCTGCGCTACAATTTTTGCCTCCTCTACACCATACTGAGTCGCTGCAATGAGGGTAGGCATATTTTCATTCATCCTCTTGGCTCTACCATTTAATCGCTTCGTCTTCTCTCCCTTCTGTGTACTTGGCCAATTTGCTTCAAATTTTTTATAGAATTTTTTAAGAGACTGTAGCCATTTTTTTACATAACCCTTAGCCATCTTCTCATACATCTTTGTATGGTCAGACACATCATACTGTATCTCTTCACGAACATTTGCAATATCTAAGAACATATTTCGAAACACTTGATATGTCCTATCAGTTACTACTTTGCTGCTTTTAGATTCAATCAGCCAATCATCTCTATACTTAGATATCTCATCATCATGAGCGTTATACCATTTATTAAAAAATGTTATTTGTCGAGCTGTATCTTCGTCGGCTTCCAGCATGGTTGCATCTAGCGTCACGCCTGATTCAAATGCATTCTCACGTAGAATTTTTAGCAAGAAGGCATGAATAGTAGATATTTGTATAAGTTCAATTGAATTAAGAGCTGTTTTAGCATTCTCATTTTCCTTCTCACTTGCCTTCTTATCCAAAATAACTTTAGTTAGTTGCTTAGCTATACTATCTCTAAGTTCTGCTGCTGCCGCATTAGTATATGTAATAATAACAAATTCTTCTAATGGAGTTCCTTCAACTATTTGACGACAAATACGTTTACTTAATAGTGTCGTCTTTCCGCCACCTGCACCCGCTTTGATACTATAATTACAATGACCGGCATTATTAGATAATTCGTCCCTTAAGATTTGTTCTTCCTTTTTCACTTTATTTCACCAGCCTTCCTGTTCGCACACAAATTAACATAATCGCAATATTCACAACTACCAATTTCCTTTGAATGCTTTGTATCAATTATATCTACCAACTGTCTTATTTCATCCGCGTCAGATGATTCTTTCAGTTTTAACTCGTCTAACAGCTCTCTGAATTGCTTGTGATCGGGATATATATGCTTAGCATTAATCATCGTAAGAACAGCTTTCAATCGTATAATATTAAGCCCCTCAATTTTATCCCCCTTTATCACAAACGGCATTTTATCTTTTGGATCCATCGGAAATACATATTGAAAACTATCCAATTCCAATTTGTATTTTTGTATTGACGCATCCTCTTCTAAATCTGCAACCATATCAAGAATATGCTGTGATAGTGGAATCATCTTATCTGACTCCACTTCCACTTTGCCTATTTTTGTTACTGCCATAGAGTATATGGTATACTGTATTAACTTGCCTATTTCATTTTCTTTGACCTTGCTATCTTTTTTTCCTGTTTTATAATCTAGGACGCGAATATAGCATAGATTATTACTCTTATCTAATCGATACTCAATTAAATCAATATAACCTCGCATCGTAAGTTCACACTCTTGACCGTCATAATCATTAAGCACATAGTCATGCAACTTATATTTTGCATCTACAAATTTCTCCTCTGCAACTAGTACACGCCATTCTCCCGACTCGTTTATTTCATCTAATACTCCTTGGAAGAATTCTATTGCTGCTTCTACTATTAAATCCGTCTCTCTATCAGCTAGCGCTCTATACGCACATGGTAATTCATTAAGCAATTTCTCTTCAATTTCAAGACCTAATTGCCTCATATAATCTTCATCTACTTCGTTCTCATAAGCTTCAGAAGCTTTGCGCACAATTTTCTCATTACAATATTTCTCTGCAATTTCATGAAAGAACGTACCTCTAGTCATCGGATCAAGCCATGCATTGTAATCAGCTTCTTTAAATTGACTGTCCGGAATACAGACAACTCTTTCAAATGCATATTTCTTAGGGCAATCAAGCATTACTTCTAATGGCGTTGCACTAGATGGGAATATATCGAATTCCTCTCTCTCCTTCCACTTGGGCAACTTATCTGTACCAGCACTATCAGTTGAATTACCATACACAAATTCCGGAATATCTTCTATTGCACAATCACCAAACGCAGATAGTGCTTCTAAGAAAAATGATGACGGATTACTTTGGTAGAAATTTATAGTATCATAATCAGAATATCCAAATGATATCATATCTCCATCAAATGTCTTAAGCGTATACAGCAGATTTTGCTCTCTTATTCTCGCCTCGTTCTCAACCGTAGGTATATATCCCTGAACGAATAAATTTTCCATCTCGTCATCTGAGATAATTGGGGACTCTGTTGTGTTGCCCCTAAGATCTGTAAGCGACAATCCTATCACATACACATAAGGTCTCTCTAATACTGTCCAATCACTAAGTTGCTTGACTATGACAGAACTAACAAATGTTTTATCTATTTTACCATCGTCTTCCTCATCATCTAATTCATTTTCCTTATCAAGCTCATTAGTTTTTGTATTCTCAGGCATATTGATAACTGCATTCACATCCGATGAATCATTAACACTAACAGTATTCAAAAGCTCATCTATAAGTTGTAAAGCATCATCTTGCTCAAGCTCTCTATATTCATATCCTATAGGCTTAGATATTTTTCTTAATGCAGTAATGCCTACAGGATAACTATCATTATATACTTTATAATTATCAATAAACTCTACAACCCTATAATATAAATCTATAGGATGTACCATCTCATATCTATCACCATTTTTCCCAAATATCTCAAGAAGATCATTATGCATCGCAATTATATTCTTTTTATTATTCTCTTCCCGTAATACTTTTTCCTTTTTATTCTCTTTATCCTTTAATTTTTCTTGAGCTGTCTCTTCTGCTATATTTTTTTCGTATTGAGCAAATTCATAGTTGCGTTTATATCCCCAGCCCAGTGCATATTTATTACTGAAGCGATTGCGTGCATTAAGTATATAATCAAAATATTTCTGACCGGACAATAAATTTGCTTTAGTTACTTTTCCATCAATTTCAATTTCACCCTCAACCTTAATGACAGAACTCGATAATATCTCTTCAAATGATTTCTCAGAATAATCATCCAAAGCCCATGCTATAATTCTTTTAGCCAGACTAATATATGGATTGTCTTTAGCAGAATGTTGTGATACGAAATTGGCTCTAATTCCATTGCCACGTAACGCTGATGTTATAGCAGGTAATTGAGTAGATGAGCTATATAGTACTGTAACATTTCCAAATGCTATTTCCTTGGCTAAGATATCATTGGCCACATAATTCGCTTCATTAAATAAGCCATACCCTTTAAAGAAATGAGACTTATCCTTACAGTTATTAAGATTATCAACAGTAACCTCTTTTTCAAAGGCAATCACCTTAGGATCTTGCGCATTAATAAGTAGTTCTACAAATTCCAGCTCGAGGCCACTACGTTGACGCATATCTTCCACCAAATATGAAATCTCTGCAGAAAATACCGCATTAACTACCTGTGTATTATCAGCTGACCCTTTAAGTTGTTCAACAACATACTTAGTTCTTTTAATTGAATCTATTAACTTTTCATCTGTTAATCTCTTCTCATATTCAGTAACAAGCAATTGCAAATCATTTAATCTATTATTCTTATTATGCAACTTCTTTGTATCAATTCCATTTGCACGAATAAGGTTAACTTTATCAAGAATCTCGTTAGTAGTTGCTTGATTAAGCATATTAATATCATCAAAGTAACTAAGCTTTTTGCTCTTACTAAGAATGACATCTCTAAATACCATAACAGTTTCATCAGCGTCAATAAACTGACACTCTGACACATATCCATCAAAAGAAGCATAATAACAATATAACATTTCCGACATCTGCTCTAACGTCATACAATTAAGATTCTTCACCATATTCCCGGTACGCTTCTCATGCGCACGAATTAATGGTTGTGCTTTTTCCAAATTAGATACTATAAGTATCTTTCTTCTGTGATCAACTAAATTTAAATAGTCTTCTAACCGCATATATACACGTCTCCTTTTCTTCTATCAACATATAAAAAAACAGACACAGACTAATATTACATCTGTATCTGATTAAACTTTACCTATATAAAATGCATAATATCTCCCCCAAATATAAACCCTTCGCCATAATATACATTGTATCAAATTGAAGGGACGGTTGTAAAGTTTTATTGGGTTAGTATTGGAGATTATTCTTGTCTATGCCTGGTTATATCATGAGCAAAGTCACTTGCAGGTTATTAATAGGTGTTCGTTAGGGACATCGTTATAGATACGAAAGTCCCTTGAGGACACATCATATACATGGACAATATCCCGTAGCGATTCCCTTGCTTCGAACTGGTCAATAATATCAGGCGATGCTGCAAGCTTGTCAGGATTGTAGTGAAGTGTCTTATCATTATTGAACATTGCCGTATATAGTATATTAGCTTCTACCAAGTCCTGGAAAATGTGACTTCCATAGGAAAGCTCTGGATTATAGCCTGCTTTGGATTCTTCAACCTCACATATAATGCCATATGCACTTATGTCGGCAAATGTTGTTGGCACTCCAAGTTCTGGGGAGGAGGTTCCCACACGACCTGGAACAATTAGCATCATATTCTTATCAGTATCACGATAATGCCAATTAATCTTGCCTACAAGCTTGGCAACAAAGTCCTTCTCCTTGTATGGCATATTATAATAATTCACAGGGTCCACATATACAATAATATCTAGCTTTGATACCTTGGACATTCCCATGGATGCACCAATAGTCTCAAAGAAGATGTTGGATTCATCCACATCCTTAGGCATTACACTTCCTTTTGAAGCCTTCTGAACCTGTAAAGGTCTGCATTGTAAGAGGTCAATAGAATATTCTCCATTATCTGATATATTAATGGTAAATTCTGTATCAATAGGATAATCATACTCATCAGATATACATCTTAACATCCTCTTCATCTGCTCCATTAACTTATCATTATCTACAAGTCCTGCACATGATATGAACTCCACCTCTCGATTTCTTCCTATCTCACGAAGACGCAGTTCTGCATCATAGTCATGCTCTAACAGAATCCTGCGAAGATAATTAGGAAGCTCCGATTCTATATCCTCAAGGGATAATTTCTTAAGGCAACGCTCATTCATATCTATAACCTCTGACTTGCCCTGGGAGAATTTATGCTTGTCTGCTGACGAAGAATAGGAAGTCTTCTTAGGCATGTCAAGGTTAACTATCCTAGGATAAGAGCCTTCTGTTCTGTCAACTGCTGATGTTCCTAGTCCCATAACAAGACGAAGCATTCCTGCCTTCGGGTCAGAATCCTTCATTATTCTATATGGGCTGTATGAATATCCAACCCCTGCTGCACATGGCATATAATAAGAGCCATAATGAGAGCCTGATACCCTTTGTACAAGAAGTGCCATCTGCTCATCACGTTTGTCTAAGCCTCTTCTTTTTCTATAGTCAAGGGCTGAGAGACTCATAGAGCTTGCATATACAACCTTGATGGCATGCTCGAACTCTTCAAGCTTCTCCCTAGGTGTCCCTCTATTGGTACAGAATACTGATTCGTATTTGCCAGCGAAGGCATTACCGAAGCCATCCTCTAATATACTACTGGAGCGAATAATATATGGGTCCTGTCCATAGTATTCTATAATCCTTACAAACTGCTCCTCCATAGCAGGAGAGAAGATTCCGTTCATTAGCTTATTAGCAAACTCGTCAGCCACCTCAAAATATCCTTCGTCAGTTCGTTGCTTGATTCGCGTATCCCATAATCCATTGTCAACTATATATGTATAATACATATCTGAACCAATATAGAAGGAATCATGGGGCTCTAATACTTCATCGATATCCTCCTGCCTGTTACGGATAATTGCCCTGGCAAGAAGCATACCACATGCTTTTCCACCAATCATTCCTGTTCCAACCATGTGATTTCTTACATCGAAATAATCATCAGCTGTAAAATGCTTTTTCACCATCTTGCGCATCTTTTCATCTCTTGTCATCATGATGTCACACATTTTCGATAAATCATCTTCTATATCAATTCCACTTTCTTCCTTCAGTCTGGCCTTGTTGAAGAATCTGTCCCAGGAATCAGAGAAATGCTCCATTGAAGATTGCTTCTCTCTTCCTAAGGTCTGATAGAATCTGCTGGACTTAACACCGTCTAAAATAGGACGAAAGCTTCCCGACTCTGGCTCATATATATGAGGCAAAAGCATTGTGTCAGATTCTCTGTTCCACACCTTCTCAGGTCTTACATAAATGTTATTCTTATCCTCAAATACATCAAAGAAAAGCTGGGTAGTATCTAAGATTTTGTTGATTGCGCTAACAGAATGCTTTCCTCTTATTATTGGGAAGAATGCAACTGTATCTAGTATAAATAAGAAAGGACAGGTCACCCTAAAAAAGTTACCCATCATAAGATCAGTAGCCCAGGCTGTCTGCAATTCAGAGAGACAGTCAAATACATAGAAGGCATCGTAACCCTCCTTCTCTATATAGTTGTGAATAGCCACTGTAAAATCTTCAAACCGATGTGTGAGGGGAACATTAATTGTCTTAATCTCATCACAGTCTTCTACAAGTGGTTCGTGGGATGCGAATCGAAAATATATAATGTTGCGCTTGTCTTCTATGGCCTGCTTAACATAGGGCTCCATAAAAAGTCTAAACTGTGATAGCTTGCTTACGCGCCATACCACATTATCCCCTAATCTAATATTATCTATAGCTTTGTCAAAATCTTCTATGCCACTTTTTACTCTGTCAAATGCTGCCATATATACCTCCAATCTCATGAATGCCCCGACAAAAAGAAAACATCTGCACGCTCATGAAGAAAATCGCTTGGCAGATGTTTTCCTTTTTGTCTCTGCCATTGTCAACTAGTTAGTCAATCACTATATAGGATAAATGTTGTCGAAGCATGCGCCGCATAATGATAGGTTGCCTACCATGATGTGGAAGTCTTCCAACCTAAGATATGCCAGTGAGTCTGCTCCTATACTTGCTCTTATCTCCTCTGTTGAATGCTCTGATGCAATGAGCTGTCCCGAAGATGGGACATCTGTTCCGTAGTAGCAGGGATACAGAAATGGAGGTGAGCTTATTCTTACATGTACCTCTTTAGCGCCGGCATTTCTTAACATTTCAATTATCTGCTTCATAGTTGTTCCACGAACAATTGAATCATCTATAAGGACAATACTCTTACCTTCAACTACTGACTTAAGGACAGTTAGCTTCATATGAACAGCAGCGTTACGTTCTTCCTTCGTAGGCTTAATAAAGCTTCTTCCAATATAACTATTCTTATGAAATGCTATTGCAAACGGTAGCCCTGACTGTTCAGCATAACCTTCTGCTGCAGCAAGTCCAGAATCTGGCACGCCACATACAATGTCTGCATCCACTTTGTCAAGTCTCGCCAGCGCTGTGCCTGCTTTCCTTCTTGACTCTCTTACTTCAATTCCATCTATTATAGAATCATCTCTTGCAAAATATATGTATTCAAATATGCAGTGAGCATGTGGTTTAGAACAAAGGGATTCGTCTGATACTATTCCATCCTTTGTTACACTTATTATTTCTCCTGGCTTAACATCTCTAATAAGTTCTCCACCTACGGCAGTTATTGCTGCACTTTCTGATGCGAACATATATGCATTATCTCTTTTGCCAAGAACTAATGGCTTGATTCCTAGCGGGTCTCTTATGGCAAGTAGCTTACGAGGACTCATAATAACACATGCGAATCCACCCTTTAGTCTGGTAGCTGCATTCTTCACTGCTTCTTCTATTGTTGTTACCTTGACGCGCTCACTAATGATTTCATACGCAAGTATCTCAGAATCAGAAGTGGTATAATGAGCCTGTCCTCTATACATCTGTTCTTCCTTAAGCTCAGACGCATTGACAATATTGCCATTGTGAACTAGTGCGAGACTTCCCTTAATGTAATTCATAGCAATAGGCTGGGCGTTCTCGGGAGTGCTGCCACCGCTGGTTGAATAACGAACATGTCCTACACCTATGTTGCCCTTAAGGTTGTTAAGAGCGTCCTTGGTAATGACCTCACTAACAAGTCCCATTCCCTTCTTGGTAATAACATTTCCCATGGGACCAGTAGTATCGGACACTGATATCCCCGCCGATTCCTGACCACGATGCTGCAAGGCAATTAGCCCGTAATAGATGTCCTTATTTACATCTATTCCTTCCTGTTCATAGATTCCGAAGACGCCACACTCTTCATGAAGCTTGTCGTCTATAATCTCAGATGTCATATAATCCTCCTTAAGCACAATTAGACAAAGCCCTATAATTAGAGCTTTGCCAATTGCTGTGAATACAATAATTATTCAACGTCCTGAAGTGCCAACGCACCTTCTTCACCTGTACGAATCTTGACAACCTTGCTTACAGGATATACGAAGACCTTACCGTCTCCAATCTTGCCTGTATAAAGTGTCTTCTTAGCAACTTCAATAACGCTTTGAACTGGAATATCGCTTACCACTACCTCCAGCTTAATCTTAGGAAGCAGTGTCATGTCCATCTCAACTCCACGATACATCTGGCCGGCACCTTTCTGGATACCGCAGCCAGTTACCTGTGTAACAGTAATACCTGATACACCTAACTCGTTAAGAGCTCTCTTCATCTTGTCGTAGCGAGACAGCTTCGTAATAATAACAACTTTGTTAATGCCAGTGTCG
>Ga0256405_10008418_pt1 | contig 14805 bp, 1 predicted proteins | sample RumenRJG_02DNA_FD_189096 | JGI IMG/M metagenome (GOLD analysis project Ga0256405, IMG submission 189096) | Bovine rumen microbial communities from Lethbridge, Alberta, Canada - RJG_02 | ecosystem: Host-associated > Mammals > Digestive system > Stomach > Rumen | place: Canada: Alberta | collected... | reverse complement strand
CAACAATCCCCAAACCCCAATCCCCATAAATGATAAAATTATTGTGAATAATAAAAAATAAAAAATGATTTATTTATTAAATAAAAAATTTAAAAATGGAAAATCAAGAAGAAAAAATAGGTGAAAATCCAATCCAAAACGAAAACGAAAATATTAAAGAACAAAAAGAACAAGAGAGGGAATATCATTATATATATTTTAATGAAATTCATGATACATCAAAAGAAATAAAATTCGAAATATCAAAAGAATATGAAGGATTTAACACTTTAGAAAAATTTGATGGGAAAAATCCTCTAAAATCAGCCTTTAATTCAATTACAGAATTAAAAATTTATCGATTTAAATTATATCCTGATTTATTCGAACAAAAAAATGAAAATCGTAAAATAAAATTAAATATCGAACAACAAAATGCAAAAGGGGAATTTATTTTTAATTTAGAAAAAATAGATATTCATCATGATTATTACGAATATGATTTGGATAAAGGAAGTGAACATATTGATTTTGTGAAAACATCGTATGAGAAGCAATTAGAAATATATAATAATTTTATACAAAATGATTTAAAAAAAAAACAAGATTCGAAAGAAAATGAAGAATTTATTTTATCAACACAGAAATCTATTTTAGAGAATAATATGAAATATACTTTTTATTTCTATATGTTAATTTTTAAGAAATGCATAGGTACTAAATTATTACAAAAGCATATATTAATATTTGATCCGAAAAAAATAAGCGAGAGAGGAAACTTTCCTGAACAAGAAATAAAAATGATGAGATCTTTATTAATAAATAGAGTAAAAAAGGCAAAAGATATTATTATAGACAACGAAGAAGATAGAGAAAAAATAACTAAAAATTATTATTTCATAATTCTTTATTTTAATAATATTTTCTTCAAAGAAGAAGCCAAACAAATGTTGAATAATAACGAAATATTTGAATGCTTAATTCCGATATTGTTGAATTATTCCAAAAATCTAACAGAATTAGAACTTACAAATGATGAATGCAATAAATTAATAAAAAAAGCGGAGAATTTTAACCAAATTTTAATTTCGATTAATTATTTGGGAAATAGATTCAAAAATGTACTTCAAATCATATTAGCAAATTTTGACTTTATAAATAAAATAATAGACGATCGAATAAAGGAAAATAATAATGAAGAGAATTTATATAAAATCAAAATTGAAAATTATGTTAGTCCTAATCCTAAAGATAATTTGGAAGAAATATTTAATCATTTAAACCAATTAATAGTTTTACAGATTAATAAAAAAAGGAAAATATTAGAATTTATTCCAGATTTTTTTATGACTTATATAAATTATAATAATAATAACAATCTTGATAATTTAATTTATCTGAAAGAAATTCTTAATATTTTAAAAAAAATCGAAGAGAAATTTGAATTTTCAATTGATCTAAATCAATATATTCATGAAACAGGATTAATACTTATTGAAGAAAAAAAATTAAATAATCAGCAAATTTTAGGTTTAATAAGTAAAGATAATTATTATCAAGATAAAGCATATGCAAAAGATAATAAACATAGAACTTTAAAAATATTTAATGGTATAGATATTCAAAAACCATTAGATTTAAATGTTTGGAAAGCTTATAATTTCCATGAAATGTTTAAAAATCAAATTGATGAATTCGCAAAAAAAATCGTATCTTTTGTAAATCATATGAAATACTTTGGAATTTTATATGATTTATTTAATATTAATAATTTGGATAATATACCAAGTGCTTATATAATTGCATTAAAGGCAAGATATTTAGAAATATTTCAAACTTATTCGAATAAAGAATGCCCTAATTTTATTGATGATAGTGCTCAATTAATTAAATTGATTCATAAAAATAATGCTAAGAGTATGAAAGATTTTTTGAATGAATTGCAAAAGTTACTAGATATAAATATGATAAATAAAATATTAATCAAACTAAGTCAACAAGAAATACCGAATGATTTAAAGAAAAAAATAGTAGATTTTTTTTTAAAGGAGAAAAACGTAAAACCAACGACATTAATATTTCTAATAAATAATTGTAAAAAATTGAGAATGGAAATATTTCAAAGTATGGATCAGTATATTTTAACAGAAAAAGATTTATTTGATGAAAATGATAATGATAAATTTATAATTCTTAAAGGACTTATTGATAATAAAATTATAGAAAAAAATTATAAAAAAATCGGAGAGAAATATATAGTTAAAACAATGGAATTATTATCAGAAATATCTAGTAAATTAGAAAAATTTGAAATAAATTATTATGTATTGGATAAATTTATAAATAATAGCAAACAAGAAAACGATGAAGGAAAAGATGAAAGAAAATTATTAGATATTATATCTTATATATATTTAAAAGATGATGGATCGGCAAAAAGAACTTTTAGTAGATTGAAATCAAAAAAGAAAGAAGTTCAACATATAGTTGATAAATATGAAAAAATTTTAAAATATTTTAATATGTTTTTCCCAAAATCAAAACAGGCTTTAATAAAAGAAATTGAATCTATAGTTTCAGATATTACAAAAAGTAATTCATTAAATACATATGAAGAAAAATATAAATCAGAATTGATTAAATACGAAAAATATAATGAGGAAGCATTAAAAATGGATTTATATATACAAAGCATGTTTTTTGTTCAGATTTTCAAAGAAACAAAAAAACAATTTGAAAGTAATACAAATGACGAAAAACAAAATTTGGCAGAAGCTAAAAATAAGTTTAATGAACTAAAAAAATTATTTGAAAAAGATGGATTGGCAAAAATTAATCCACAAATATTAGAAATTTGCATTCAGGCAATAAAAGAAAATAAGGATTATTTAGAAAATGAATTAGAAATATTACAAAATATATTCCTTTTGGAGGATGAAGATGTTGATTTAAATAAAATTTATGAAGAACTTTTATTATTATCTCAAAAAGAACAAATATTTAATATTAGTGTATCAATTATTACTTTTTTATCAGGAATTAAAATAAAGTCAACGAAACTTACTTCTGAATTAAAAAAAATAATAAAAAATTTAAAAGAAAAAGAAAAAACAGAAATAATAAGAGAAAGTAAAGAAAAATTGGAAGAATTTGGGATTAATATTAATTATGATGCTGCCAATTCTGATTCAAAATATTTAATTATTTTAACAGAATTAAATAAAAATAAAGAATGTATAGAGTTTTTATTTGACACATCATTGGAAGATTGTGGTAAATTAAAAGAATTATCTTTAGAAAGTGATAATAATATCGTTTCTACAAATGATATTCTTGATATGGAAAAATGCATCGAATTTTTATTGGATTTTAAACAATTAAAAAATAACGAAAAAACAGATATAGAAATAATAAATCTATTAAAAGAAAAAGTGCTTAAAAAAGAAAAAATAATTTTATATTTTAAAAAATATGTAGTTAATTTTGCCCAAATTAAAACTCTGAATTCATCTTTTAATAAATCCGAAAATTTAAAAAATCAAATAAATTCAATATTTAAAAATGCAATATTTGAAATATCAAATATAAAAGATAAACACAAATCATTTTTATGCACGTATGTTTTTCAAGAAGTGAATCATAAGCCTTTATATGAAGATGATATTAAAACATTAAGAGACAGAGCCCAAATCTCAAAAAATAACATCACAGAAGAATATAAATATTTAATTGATGTAGTAAATGAAATAATTGAAATTCATAATATCGTTAGAGAAATATATATAAAAGGATATCCGAAAATGCTCAGAATACAAGTCAAATTAAGTAAGGAAGAAAAAGATGGAAATAATGTTTTTAGTTCTATATATTTAATGGATTTAGTAAAAAAAGATAATCCTAACGAAATAAAGGAAAAATTAAATGAAATTTTAAATATGCTAAATAAAAAACAAAGAGATGCTTGGGAAGCTAACCCTTTACTTAGATATTTTTATGGAAGAAAATTTAATATAATCAATGATTATATTTATAGATTAAATTCAAATGATATTGGCCTTGATTCGTTTTTAAAGTATGTTACAAATGATATTTATAAAACCCCTATAGAAAAATTTAAACCTGAAAAATCACCTGATATAATAATGAGTAATATTAATGATTGTGAGAAATATTTAACTGAAATATTAAAAGTAAATAATTTATCTTTGGAAAATATATTATCTTCAACTATTATTAATAGGAAAGAAAATTATGAAGGCTTTTATATGTATCAATGCAAAAAATTATATATTAATTTATTACAAATATATAAATATTTGACTGGGAATCTCCCTGTAGCTCAAAATGTTTTACTTTGTAATAACAATACATACAAAGATGAAATATTTACATTTATGTACAGGGCAATAAAATGTGAATTTAATTCATGCTTTATTATAGCAGGTGTTGAATTTCTCGGTTATGAACAAACATTATACATGGTTGATTTGTTCGATACGCTTTTTAATAAAAATGAAAAAATTAAATCATGTATAATATTTTTATATACAAATAACAGTTCAGAAATTTGCATGAACATGGAATTAAAAAGTTATAAAAATATTTTGCCCATAGATGAATCATATAAAGAAATAAAATATGAAAAAAATGATATCGAAATAATAATGTCGGATAAATCAGGTGTTGGGAAATCTACCCAAATTAAAAAAGATATCGAAGAAAAAGGAAAAAATTTGGTATATTTCCCGATTGGGGATACGCTCCAAAGAGATAGTATTATTGATCGAGTAAAAAATTTAAAGGTTGATAATAATAGTGTTGTTCATTTAGATTTATATGATACTGATAATATTTCCTTAATGGAAGAATTCTTATTTTCTTTTTTAATTTTGAGATATTATGGAAAAGATGAAGATGTTTTTTATCTTCCTAAAAATGTAGAGGTAAAAATAGAAATTCCAAATAGCTTTATTAATATTATTGAAAAATTCACAACATTAAAATTATTCAAAATAAAGCAAATGGAAATATCAAAATTATCTCCTTTAATTGTTCCCGGAGAAATTTATTCAAATATTCAAATTGTTGCGAATTATTTAAAATGTTTAAAGGAAGAAAAAATATCAGACTATGATTTAATAATACCAAAAATAACACCAGAAGGAATAGAAAAAATGTCTAGAACAGTAATTAAATACAAAAAACCAAAAATGACATTCGTAACTGCGATGGATGCGCAAAAATTATCACAAAAAGAATGTCAGGATTTAATATTTGGAATAATAATGTCTAAAATAAAAAACCCAACTTATTATCAAATAGTATCATTTATCAATGTGTTAGCAGTGCAATTAAAAAAATTTAATCAGAATTATTTTCTGAATTCATTTAATTTGAAAATGTCAAAAGTAAACATATTTCAAATTAGAAAAGTCATTGTTAAAAATTTTATCGAATTAACAAATTATTTTACGGAAAGTGCTTTTACAAATTTATTGAAAAATCAAACAATTATACATGAAGTTAAGTTTGATAATTATGATAAAGCTCAGGAAAATAAAGATAATGAAGAGGCAATGAATGTTTTAGCAAATGATAAACATCAAGTGATGTCTTTTAAAGAAATTAATTCGTCTATTGTTTTTTTCCATGAAGGTGTCAATGAATCTTTCAGTATTATTACTAATAAAAAGCCTGATGATCCAGAATATATTAATTTTTTGGCTTTAAAAAATTGCCAAGTTCAAAAGAAAGAAGAATTATTGAAATCACTACCTAAATATAATGATAAAAATTATGAAAAGAAAAATTTTTTGGAAGAATTAAAAGCTATTTTAGCAGTGAATAATCCTATAACAAAAGAAGAGAAAAAAAAACTTAAAAACCAATTGCATTCCTTTGAGGAGCTTACAGAAAATTATGTAATAACAGCAGATAATTTTATTAAAATGGTATTAATATTATTAAGAATTAGATCAAATATTCCAGTAATAATGATGGGTGAAACAGGATGTGGTAAAACATCCCTTATAAGAAAATTATCCGAATTAAAAAACGATGGAAATACCAAAAAAATGCGCATAAAGAATATACACGCAGGAACTACAGATTTAGATTTACTTGATTTTATTAATAAAGACGTAATACCTTACGCGGAAGAAATCCAATATAATGACAGAGAAAAGAAAAAATTTAGTGAAAAACAAAATATGTTATATGAAGAAACAAAGTTATGGGTATTTTTAGATGAAATAAATACATGTAAATCAATGGGACTCATAAGTGAATTAATGTGCAAGCATACATGTCAAGGGAAAAGACTTCCTGAAAATATTGTGTTCATTGCCGCATGTAATCCCTATAGGAAAAAAGATACCAAAAATAAAAAAGAAGAAATAATCGGCTTAGATGCGAATTTAGCCTTCAAAGAAAAAAAGCATTTAAACGAAAACGAAAAAGAAAATTTAAAAAGAACCACTGATTTAGTATATATGGTAAATCCCTTGCCACATTCATTATTAAATTTTGTATTTGATTTTGGCGGGTTAGAAGAAAACGATGAAGAAAATTATATAAGATGCATAATTGAAGAATCGATGTTAAAAATATATTATTTGGGTAAAAAAGATATAATGAAAGATGATAAAAAAACTAATAGTGGTTTATTACAATTAAAAAAATTAGCACAAGAAATGGTCATTTGCGCTCATAAATTTATTAAGAAATTTAATGATAGATCTATCGTTTCTTTGAGAGAAATTAGAAGGTTTAATATTTTTTATGAATTTTTTTATGATTACCTCCAAAAAAGAAAATTAAATATTGAAGAAGAAAAAGATAAACAAATTATAAATAAAGAAGAAGAATCTTTTTATCAAGGATTAAATCATTATGAATCGCAAATTTATTCTATTAATTTAAGTATATTTTTGTGCTATTATTTAAGAATTACTGGAAAAGATAAACGTGAAGAATTTGTTAAACAAATGAATTTAATTTTCCAAAACAGAGAACTAAAACAAAAAAGGGATTTCCTCGACATCCCTAGAAGAGAAGAGCAATTTTTAGTAAACAACATAAATTTAGGCAAGGGAATAGCAAAAAACAGAGCTTTACTCGAAAATATTTTTTCCTTATTCGCCGCAATTAATAGTAAAGTTCCGATATTTATCATAGGAAAACCAGGTTGCAGTAAATCATTAAGTTTCCAACTAATAAATAAATCAATGCAAGCGGAGGGTTCCGATTCGACTTTTTTCAGGAAATATCCAAAATTATTAGTAAATCCTTTCCAGGGTTCAATGGCTAGTACATCAAAAGGAGTCGAAAAAGTTTTCGATAGAGCCAGAGATAATTATAGCCAATTAAACGACCATGATAAATTGACCAATATATCCATGATATTTTTCGACGAAATGGGTTTAGCTGAGCATTCCCCCAATAATCCTTTAAAAGTAATACATTCCAAATTAGAATACGACGAAAACGAGGGTGAGAAAAAAGTTGCGTTTTTAGGTATATCAAATTGGTCTTTAGATGCTGCTAAAATGAACAGAGGGATAACGATATCAATACCCGACTTAAGCGAGGAAGATAATATTGAGACATCATTGACTATAGGTAAGTCATATAATGAAAATTTGGCAACAAGGTTTGAACAATATTATAAAGATTTAGGCTCGGCTTATTATGAATATAGAAATTATCTAAAAAATAATTATTTAACTGATGTAAGACAGGATTTTCATGGTAATAGAGATTTCTACCATTTAATAAAAATATTCACGAGAAATTTAATAGCAAAAGAAGAGCAAAAATTATTAAACGATGAAACTGTATTAGATTGTGCTATAGATAGCATCGAAAGAAATTTCGGAGGAACAGAATTAGATAAAGAAAAAAATTCTGTACAAAAATTTAAGGAAGAATTTGCAAAGAAATATCCAAAAATAAAAGTAACAAAAGAATATGATGTTTTAGAACGTGTCAAGGAAAATATAAATGATAGTCATAGTAGATATTTATTATTAATCACGAAAGGATCTGTAAGTATGTATTTAATATCCGAAATTCTTTTACAAAAAAAAGATTATGGATTTTATATCGGAAGTAAATTCGAAAGTGACTTAAATAGGGAAGATTATGCCACCAAAGTAATGAATAAAATTCAACAAGATATGGAAAATGGACGAACGTTAATTTTTAAAGATTTGGAAACGGTGTATCCACATATGTATGATTTATTTAATCAAAACTTTACAGTTATAAGTGGCAAAAATTATTCGAGAATTGCAGTTGGTAGTTCGACAAACGCTTTTTGTTTAGTTCATGATGATTTTAAATGTATTGTCAATGTTGATGAAAAAAAAATTGGGGAAGAAGAACCACCATTTTTAAATAGGTTTGAAAAGCATATAATAACTTTCGAGGATATATTAGACAAAGATTTAATAAACTTATCAAACGAAATAAAATCAACTTTATCCGATTTAGTAGCACGAAACGAGGAATTCAAATCAATTAATTATTCATTAGAGAAATTATTAATCAATTGTAGTTTAGACGAAATCCAAGCCTTAATATACAAAGCGAATATAGAAGGCAGAAAAACAAACGAAGAAATATATGACTTCATTTTCAGTAAAATTTCTTTAACTCTTCCTCAAGATATAATTATTAATATGAAATATGGAAAATTCTATAGAAATAATCCGCAATATTTTGAAAAAATAATGAAATATTATAAAGAAGGAGAACATACAAATTTTGCCAAATTTATAAATACAATTGAAAATAGGAAAAATATCGTATATACTTTTAGCAAAAAAATGGAAAAAATTAAAGGTGTGGATGAAACCAAAACTAAAAGAATAGTATTAGGTATGCTAAAAAATGAAAATGAACTTGAAAAATTAATAGATGAATTTTTCATTAATGATAAATTAATTGTATGTTTAATCCAGTTAATGCCGAATGAAAGTGAATTTATGAATTATATCAAATATTTAATTGAGAGCAAAGAAAAAGAATATAAAAATAAAACTAAGAAATGCTTCATTTTGATTATTCATATGTTCAGAACTTCTAATGAAGATATAGAAAATGCAAAAAATAATAATGATAAAAAATATCAAGAAATAAAAAATAAAATTTTGAATGAAACTTTGACTAATTTAGCAGGATTTTATCAAATATTCATCGATAACTTAAATGGAGAAGATAATTTAAAAATAGATAATCTTATAAATAATGACGATAAAACAAAATATGAATCCTGCATAGAATTAGATAAAGAACTTCCGCCAGCTATTTTCACTGCTATCAGTTATATTAAATATGATATTCCAGATTCATATAAGGGTTTAAATAAAGAAAATTATATAAGTGCATTGACAGAATATATTCAAAATAATCAGAATTTAAGAGCTTCAATTAATAATTGCTTTTTCAGAGAATTAAAAAAAATTAAAGAACCTGATGTTATAATCAAAATATTAAAAAACAAAAAGACTAAATTTTCATTAGAGGTGAAAGATATTGCCAGCTTAATAAAGCAAGAATTATTAAATATATATAAATCAATGATTTATATTCTTTTTTTCAAATTAGAAAAAGCTCAATTTTTTTCGGCTTTATTATCAAATGAATATTCAAAAAAATCAGAAATAGTGAATAAAAACGATAAAAAGAAGAAAGAAATTAATGTAATAGGAAACATAATTGAATTATATTTAAATATATTAGAATTCAATGATGGTAAATTGAAAATAATAGAAGGACTGCAAAAGAATAAAGTGGAAATAATATTAGGATATAAATATCCTGGTATAAGGCCAATAATCCAAAGAATAATAAAAAAAATAAAAGAGGATATATCTGATAAATATAGAGAGAACGAAAATAATTTAAGAAAAATATTAGAAAATGAAGAAGAAGAAACTAAAATATATTTAAAGAAATTATATATTTATGATAGTTATACTATAAATATAATAAATAAAGAAGAATATATCAGAAAAATATTAGACTTTAAAAATAATGACAAATTATTTTTGGAAGAAATATTTAATTTAATTAAGCATGATTATTTTTTCAATTTCTTGAAAAATAAATTAGAAAAAAAGAAAAAAGACAAAGATGATAAAATAGAAGAACAAATAATATACGATTTTGATGACAATATAAAATTCACTGATTTAATATTCCAAATAAGAAATAAAATAATCAAAAGATATTTCAAACAAAATGAGAACGAAAAAGATTTAGATATGATTGCTAAACTTTCAAAGTTATTTAATTTTATAGAAAGTTATTCAAGTGAAATCACAAAAATAAATCAGATGTTTTTGAAGTTGTCTCAGAAAATACCGGAATTATATCCCCAAGTTGAAGAAAAAATAAAAAATAAAGAAATTAAATTTGAAATATCAGAAAGAAATCCGGAATATTCTTCTATTGTTAATGAAGCATTTTTTATTTCTGTTGATGCTTTATTAAGAGTAATTATCACTAATGAAAAAATATATAATTTCAATGATAAAGAATCTGATGTTATTATTTCGGAGTTAATAAAAACATTTAAAGAAATATTGCAAACTGCTTTATCATTAAATAATGAATTAACTTTTAGATCAAAGGAAGCTGTCTCATTGCAAGAAATTTTAAAATTATTAGATATATTTACAAATATAAAAATGCTCAATGCAGAGAATTTGTTATCAACAATAAAATATTTCAGGGATGAAACAAGATACATTAACGAAGGAAACGGATTTAAATTATGTCAAAATTTTGAAAACTTCATAAAGTTTTTATTCCAAAAATTTGACAAAAATGAAAACAAGAAATTTAACATATATAAAACATTAGGTTTTATTTTCCTTAACGAATATTTAAAAATCACCGATGAAGATTTCCGAAAACTTCTATTCAAAAAAATATTAGAAAATAATGACTTAATAAAAAACAGTTCTCAATTATTTAAAATCATAGTCGAAAATGTAATAGATATTGGCCAAGAAATGGTTAATAATTTAGAATCAATTATCGACGATGATTCCCCCTATTGGAAAATGATTAATAATACAAAAAGTGATTTTCTTGATGAAGTATTGCAAAATATTTTCGAGGAAAAAGTCTTATCATTTTTCGATTCTATTCATAAATTAGATAATGAAGTTTTAGATCAATTATATCCGCAATATTTAAAAGATAATTTCAATAAAAAATATATAAACGAAACCGGCATTATTTTAGATAATTCTTTTGATATTTTCAAACAAGTAATGCAATTTTTAGAACAAAATAAAGAAAATGAAAATAAAAATGAGCTCGAGGATAAAAATATTCATCTCGCTAAATTATATTCTATTGTATATATTAAATATTATCTTTATAAATTAGTCTTTATAATAAAAGAAAAAAAGAATGATATAAAAAATCGAGATGCTATGAAAAATATTTTCAATTTTATTAAAGGTTTATCAAGTGGATTTTCTAGAGTAATAAAAATATATATTTTTAAATTATTTTATAGTATGATGAATAATAATTTCGATGAATTCAAAATTTATGATTTCAAAGAAAACTGGGTTGACTTCTTAAAAGATTTTGACTCGGATTCGGATGTTGATGATAATAATAATTATTTGACTTATTTCTTTTTACCTTTGGATGATGATGATTATGAGAAATATTCTGAAGAATTAAATTTATTTGATATGTTCCAAAAAAATAAATTTTGCTCTGCTACAAATGAATTATCTAAATTAATTGAAAAATATGGAATAGATATTTTTTTGACGGTTTCTATAAATAAAATTATATCTAATTTAGGCTCAAAAACTTATATAAAAGATAAAGAAGATTATTTCAATTTTTCTTCTTTCATAAAATCATTATTTAACAATGAAAACAATGATTTATTGACTTACAAGTTAAAAAAGCTATTATATTTATTATATGACAGTGATAATTATACTTCAAAAACAATAAAATTATTTGGACTTGAAAACGATGAAATAAATCATCATTTATTTGAAATACTTTTATATGGATTTAGATTATGTATAAATGTGCTAGATAATAAAGAAACTGAAAAAAATTATTTATATAAATCATTTTTTGAGAAAAATTACACTGAGGCAATAGAAAAATCTTATATACCAGGAATTGATAATAGTGAAGATTATCATTTATTATTTTTGAGTGAAGTAGAATATCATTTAAAATATTATGAAGATTCCTGGGGTTGTTATGTTTGTGATTGTGGATGTTATTATGCTATAGGTCCTTGTGGATTTCCTAGTAAAGAATGTGTATTAAATTGCAGAATGTGTCATCAACCTGTTGGATATGCTCCTAAACTTTATAATGATGGAGGAAATCGAAACCATGGAATGGTAATAAGAGACGGCCATTTTAGAATTTTTAAAAATGAAGATGTAAAAATAGCTCAAATGGAAAGATATGGAGAAAATGATAAAAGTATTCCAAATATTCTATATGATGATTATATTAAACAAGTAATTGAGCCAATAAAGAAAAAAAGTGCAACAGGATTTAATTCAATTTCTCAAGATTTTTTTGAAAAACAAGATAAAACCACAAGAAAATTGTCAGATATTGGATATAGACTATTAAATTATATTGCATATATATTTTTATTTTTCGGACATTGTATAGATAATATTTCCAAAGATAAATTTGAGAAATGTTTAGTAAAAGATATGAATATTTTAAAAATAATAGAAAAAGATTGGATTTTCTTAACCGAAGCATTAAAAAAGAAAAATATAAATTCGACTCAAATATTTATGAATATGATTTTCAAAAAATTATCGCAAAAATTAAAACAATGTAAATTCATCAAAAAAAGCGAAGATAGGGAAATTTTCGAAGATGAAATTGAAAAATTAATAGAAGAATGCATCGAAAATTATGACTCTTATAGAGAAAAATACGATGAGAAAAATAAAAATCAATTAAAAGTGAGTAATTATAGTTTTAAAACTATATTGAATGAATTAGTTGAACAAAAGGAGGAAATTTATCCATTTATTGAATATCCTTATTTCAAATATTTTAAATTAACTAAATATAAAACAGAATTTGATTTCGAAAGAAGAATGCCTTCTAAAGAAAAATACTTTTTGACTAATTTAATATTAGTGAAAATCGAAGAATTAAAAAAATTAAAATATCTTCCTGATTTTAACGAATTTATTAATTTAATGTTGGAAGAATACTCATTTAAAATATCAAGAAATGATGCAAAAGAAAGAAGCTTAAATGAAGAATTAATATATAAAAATGATGCTTTCAGAAATAAATTAAAAAAATTTTTAAGAGTATGGAAAGAAATAAAAGATGACGCTGTTAAATACGAATGCAGAAATGATATGCCTATAAAATCATTATCAGATACAGATAAATTAAATTATTTTTTAAATGATAATGGAGAAGTTGGAGGTGGGATGTATATTGCAGCTGCATATACTAAATTCATTGAATGGCAAAATAGCACTTTACAACCAATCATTGATGCAAATCCGACAGGAGGGATATTAAATAATTATGTTGATTTCCTTAAAAAGAAAATTCCTGTACAAGAAGCATCTTCTGAACAAATTGTGTTAATTGATAAAAGAATTGAAGATAGTAAATATAGTGATATCAAGGATATAATATATTCCTTTTCAGAAAGAAATATATTTTCTGATAATGGTAAAATTAATTATTCTGATTATAATGCCTTTTTATATGACTATGATTCAATAGAAGAAGAATTGGGAAGAATTATCCTTCCGGGAGTTTTACAATTCGAGAACGAAAAAAGATTAAATTTCGTAGTATATTGGTCTGAAGGATTTAGAGGAGGAAATTCAGAAATAATCACTAAATTATATGAAAAATATAAACAAAAAGATTTAACCGAGGACGAAAAGAAAAAAATAAAAGAATATATAATTAAAATAAACAAAGAAAAAATTGAAATATATGGCGTTAAAAAAGACTTCAAAGACATTTTTAGTTCTTTGCAAATTTTAATATTTTTTTTGACAGAACACCCCTTTCAAAAAGAGGACGAAAAAATTAGTGAAATAATATCAAAAAATGCTGATAAGTATTTCAAATTAACGAATGATTGTAAAGAGTTTTTTGAAAAAGAAGGAAAAGATATCACAATAAATAAATTAATGAATTTATTTTTTATTTTTGAACATTTATGCTTTGATGATTTATGTCAAAATCTTCAAGTGGATTTGAAATGTGAATTAGAGCGAAATCAAAAGGAACAAATTGGATCCCAATTGCTAAAAAATTATAATAAAAAATTATATACCTTGAAAGATTTAGCTGCCGCTGTCAGAAGATATATATCAAGATATCTTGTCGGATTCACTCAGACAAGTGAAGTTAAAAATCAAGAAAAACTTTCATTTTATTTAAGTAGACTTGATTTATGGGAAGAAAAAGTTTGGGGACAAGATTGCGATTTAACAGATGAAGTTACGAAACATATTGAAAATTTAAATTTACAAATATCACAAGCGTATAAATTTTATGAATTAATAGGCGAAGAAGACAGAAAAGAAATAGAGTTTTTAAATGAGGAAGATAATAATAATAAAATTAATATATAATAATATATAATAATATACTATTTAATTAATTTTAAATTAAATTTTATTTGGTATTATGTTCTTTAAATTGGGGATTGGGGATTGGGGATTGGGGATTGGGGATTGGGGATTGGGCCCAATCCCCAATCCCCAATCCCCAATCCCCCATCCCCCATCCCCCTATATAATCATATTTTCAAAA
>Ga0256405_10008417_pt1 | contig 14807 bp, 13 predicted proteins | sample RumenRJG_02DNA_FD_189096 | JGI IMG/M metagenome (GOLD analysis project Ga0256405, IMG submission 189096) | Bovine rumen microbial communities from Lethbridge, Alberta, Canada - RJG_02 | ecosystem: Host-associated > Mammals > Digestive system > Stomach > Rumen | place: Canada: Alberta... | reverse complement strand
AATACTATTGGATGATCTGCAGATTGACTTCTGCTTTCCACAAGTTTCAATCTTTTGTGCGCATCATTTGCACTACTCAAAATTATTTTATTAAATAATTCTTTATTCATATATTCACTACACGAACAAGTAATCAAAAAACCACCAGGTTTTATTATTTTCATAGCACGATAATTTATTTCCTTATATCCCTTAGAAGCATTCTTTAAAGAATTTTTAGATTTAGTGAATGCAGGAGGATCTAAAATAACTACATCAAATTTCTTATCTTCATCTTGCATTTGTTTTAAATAGTCAAAAATATCAGCAACAATAAACTCAGTATTATCATAATTATTTAATTTGCTGTTAATAATAGCTTGTTCAATGGCTAGTTTAGAAGCATCTATACCTATTACCTTTTTAGCAAGTTTTGCAGCACTTAAAGCAAAACCACCAGTATGTGTACAACAATCTAACACAACCTTATCTTTACATAGTCTTCTAATAGCTAAATGATTATCTTTTTGATCTAAAAAATGTCCAGTTTTTTGTCCGTTAGCGACATCCACATTAAATTTAACGCCATTTTCTTCTATTTCAAAAACAGTATCAAATTGACCATATAAATAGTCATTAACTTTATTTAAACCTTCAAGTGTTCTAACTCTAGCATCACTTCTTTCATAGACACCTTTAATATCTGTATTATCTTCTTTAAAAACTTCTAAAGTAGCTTCTAATAATAATTCTTTTCTAATATCCATACCTAAAGTATCTATTTCAAAAACTAAAATATCATTAAACTTATCTATAATTAAACCCGGAAGTCTATCAGAATCAGAAAATACAACTCTGCAGCACTTAGTATCTACTACATCTTTTCGATAATTCCAAGCTTCCATTATTCTTTTCTTAAAAAAATCTTTATCAATAATATCTTCTAAATTTCTTGATAGTAATCTAATTCTTATTTTCGAATTATCATTAATATAACCATAACCTAAAAAATCATCTTTAAAAGAAACAACCTTAACTATATCTCCATTTTCATATGTTGAATCGATATGATCTATTTCATTATCAAAAACCCATAAACCACCAGAGCTAATAGTTCTACCTTCATGTTTTTTAAGAGTTACTTTCGTCATACATTTCCTATAATAGCACATCATTATCATCACTAGGTTTTAAAATCAAATAAGTTAATCTATTGTATAATATTTCTATGAAAACTTTGTATAAAAATTTTAATCTATTAGATGGTAGTAAAAACATGTCTTTAAAACAAGGTATGGATTTACTTGTGGAAGATGGAATTATTGTGGATATTGGAAACGGTTTATCTGCTGAGAATGTTGTTGAATTAGATGGTAAATATTTAATGCCTGGATTAATTAATATGCATGTACATATTCCTGCAAATGGTTTTCCTAAAGATAAAGAAACAGATAATAAAAAATTAGTTAAATTAGTTACCAAAACAAAATTAACGCAAAAAATCGCTAAAAAATTATTATGTGATCCTAATATGAAAACGCAATTATTTTCTGGTTGTACAACAATTAGAGCAGTTGGTGGTGTTGGACATATTGATACAATGATTCGTGATGAAATAAATAGTGGTAAATTAATTGGACCGAGACTTATTTCATGTGATTATGCCTTAACAATTCCTGGTGGACATATGGAAGGTACAGTAGCTGTTGGTGCAAATAGTTTACAAGAATTTAAAGACTATATAAAAGATAATGTTGATGCCAAGGTTGACTGGATTAAGATTATGATTACTGGTGGTGTATTAGATGCCAAGGTTAAAGGTGAACCTGGAGTAATGAAAATGAGTGCTGAACAAATAAAAACATGTTGTGATGAAGCTCATAAATATGGTTTAAAAGTATGCGCGCACGTTGAAAGCCCTCAAGGAGTACAAATTGCTTTAGAAAATGGTGTAGATTGTATAGAACATGGTTCATACGTGTCTGATGAAGCAATTACATTATTTAAAAAGAATAATGCTACATTAGTATGTACTTTATCCCCTGCAATTCCTTTAGCAAAACTTGATCCTGTATTAACAAAAGCTACAGATATTACTATGTATAATTCCCAATACCTACTAGATGGAATGATTGATGGAGTTAAGACATGTTTAAATAATGATGTGAATGTAGGAATTGGTACAGATACAGGATGTCCATTTGTAACACATTATGATATGTGGAGAGAACTAGAATACTTCCATAAATTATGCAATGTCGATAGATCATTTGCTTTATATACTGCAACATTAAATAATGCTAAATTATTAGGCATTGATGATATTACGGGTTCAATTGAAATAGGAAAATCTGCAGACTTTATAGTTTCTAGTAAGAATCCTTTAGAAGGATTTGAAAATCTAAGACAATTAGATTTAGTTGTATTTAAAGGAAAAGAATATAGAAATCCTATAGTTAATAAAAATGAAATCTGTGAAACTCAACTTGATAATTATCTATCAACAATATAAATGGAGGAATAAATTCCTCCATTTTCTTAATTTAATGCATCCTTACATCTATCACACAAGCCATCTTCATTTTCTTCTTCAACTATATTCCAACATCTAGGACATACATGTCCATTAGCCATTTCAATTTTAACTTCGATATTTTCATACATTGGAAGACTTTCTTCTGTAAATGATACCTTAGCAATAATTAACCATTGATTAATCTTATCGCCAAATGCATCTAATAATAGTTTCTTATCTTCTTCATTTAAATGAAGTAAAGCATGAGCTTGCATAGGTTTTTCAATTATTTTATTGTTGATAGCTTCTTCTCTAGCTTTAAAGATATCTGTTCTTATTTGATGTAATCTATTGAAGTTTTCTTTAATAACATCTTGATTAGCAAATTCTTTTACTTCAGGGAAATGGGTATAATGAACTGAATCAGCTTCATTAGATACAAAGTGCTTCCACACTTCTTCACATGTAAATGATAGAATTGGAGCCCACAACTTAACTAAATAATCAACTGCATCATATAGAACTGTTTGAATTTTTCTTCTTCTTGGTGAATCTAACTTATCACAATAAAGAATATCTTTTGCAAAATCACAATAATAACTTGATAAATCATTTGTCATAAAGTTAGTCATTGTAGAAGTCGCAAGTACATAATCATAACTATCATAAGCATTGATAGTCTTTCTTGCCATTTCATTTAATGATATAAGCATATATTTATCTACAGGATCTAATTCATCATATGCTACTTTTTTATCTTTATCAAAATCATCAGGATTTATATTTCCTAACATGAATCTAAAAGTATTTCTAATCTTACGATACTGTTCGGAAACTTGTTTAAGATTTGAATCACCAATACGCATATCAGCTTTAAAGTCTTCTGTTGCAGCCCATAATCTTAAAATATCAGCACCGTATTGATTAATAATCTTAATTGGATCAACTACATTACCTACAGATTTATGCATTGCTTCACCTTTTGAATCACATACATAACCATGAGAAAGTACTGATTTATATGGAGCAACACCATTAGTAGCTATTGAAACAATTAAAGATGAGTTAAACCAACCACGATATTGATCAGATCCTTCAAAATATAAATCACATGGATATGAATATCCTCTAGCAATTAATTCATTCCATGAAGAACCTGAATCAAACCAAACATCCATGATATCAGTTTCTTTTGTGAAATTATTATTAGGAGATAACTCATTTGTATAGCCATCAGGTAATAAATCTTTTGCTTCAGATTCAAACCAGATATTTGAACCATGTTTTTCAAACAAATCAGCAATATGATCAAATACTTTTTCTTCGATGATTGGCGAACCATCTTCATTATAAATAATAGGAATTGGAACACCCCAAAGTCTTTGTCTAGAAATACACCAGTCTTTTCTATCTTTAACCATGTTTGTTAATCTTAATTCACCAAAAGAATTAACCCAATTAACGTTTTTAATAGCTTGCAATAATTGTGGTTTAATCTTTTCAATAGATGCAAACCATTGTGTAGTAGCTCTAAAGATAACTGGTTTTTTAAGTCTATCATCATGAGGATATGAGTGTTCTATCCATTCTAGTTTTAATAAGTGAGATTTTTCATCTAACCAATTAGTAATAGTCTTATTCGCATCAAATACAAATTGACCCTCTAGCCAATCTCCTGCTTCAGCTGTCATACAACCCTTTTCATCAACTGGACAAACAGTTGGTAAACCATATTTTTGAGTTGTATAGAAGTCATCAAGACCATGGCCACCTGCAGTATGAACACATCCTGTACCATCTTCATCAGTAACATAGTCTGCAAGACAAATCACAGATTCTCTTTCTTCGGGATATAATACTTGTTTACAAACTATACCTTCTAATTGTTTACCTTTATAAGTATTTATAACTTTATAGTCACTAATTTCAAATTTTTCCATTAAAGATGAAACTAAATTATTTAACATAATTAGTTTACCTTTATTAGTTTCAACCACAGCATATTCAAGATCAGGATTTAAAGTAATTGCCACATCACCTGGTAAAGTCCAAGGTGTTGTTGTCCAAATAACAAACTTCTCATCTCCTTGTAGAACATTTTTACCATCCTTGACATCAAAAGTTACATAGATTGTAGGATCTTTTCTATCAAAATAAACAATCTCTGAATCAGCAATAGCTGTTTCTTGATATGGAGACCAATAAATAGGTTTTAAACCTTGGAATATCATTCCATCTAAAGCCATCTTCGCAAAAGATCTAATCTGTCTAGCTTCAAATTCTTTATTTAAAGTAATATAAGGATTATCATAATCACCAATTTGCCCTAAACGTTTTTCAGTTTCCATTTGTTGCTTAATCTGACTATGAGCATACTCTTCACATTTTTCTCTAAATTGCTTAGCACTTACTTCTTTACGATTAACTCCTAGTTTTTGAATAGCATTTTCTATTGGTAGACCATGAGTATCCCAACCAGGGAAAAATGGTGTATAGTAACCAGCCATAGCTCTAGATCTCACAATAAAATCTTTAATGATTCTATTCATTGCCGTACCAGCATGAAGATTACCATTAGCATATGGTGGACCATCATGTAAGACAAAAGGTGTCTTATCTTTATTCTTTTCTAGAATCTTATGATAATGATCATCTTCTTCCCATTTCTTTAAAATATCAGGTTCTTTATTAGGAAGATTACCTCTCATTTCAAAATCAGTTTTAGGCATGTGTAATGTATCTTTATATTCCATGTTGCTCTCCTTTCAAAATATAAAAAGGTGTTACCAAAGGTCGCTAAAGCGAGGTACCACCTTAATTTATTACTTATTCTCTTAACGCGAGTAACGCTGATATTTTTATTATCAGGGCTCATAAGTGATTTTTGAATAACTATGTATCAATTTCCAGCAACCATTGACTCTCTATATCAATCATTATTCAAACATGTCTTAATCTTAGCTTAATATTCTTCAACGCCTAAGTTAATGTCGCCACCAACTTGTAGGTTCTTTGGTGAACAAAGTATTACATTTTCACCAATCTTTTTAATAGCACCATCTACGCCAAATACTACACCAGACAAGAAATCAATAATTCTTTGACGATATTCAGATGGCATTCTATGTAAATTAACACAGCAAGCTCTTTTGTTCTTAATGTGATTACCTATTTCTTCAGCTTCATCAAAATTTCTTGGTTCAAACAATACGATGTTTGTATTAGCAGTAATTGATGAAGAACCTTGTAAAGTTCCTTTTTCATAAGGAGATACAGCTTCAGCTTCTTCTTCTGTTAATTCTAATTGTTCATCATCCTCTTCAGGCGCAATAAATTCTTTTAATCTATCACCAAATCCCATAATAATTCTCCTTTACTTCCCTACTATTTTATCAAAATTAGAGCTCTTTTATCAACTTATTCTTTACTAAGTAATTATAGAATCCATCTTCTAAGACATCATCTGTTTCTTCAAAATCATATTTCTTCAAACTGTTATCACTATTTGCCATAATAACAGGATGACCAACTGCTTGTAACATCTCTATATCATTTAAACCATCACCAAAACAATAAGTATCTTCAATTGGTATATTTAAATATTCTATAACCTTTTTAACACCAAAACCTTTATCAATACCTATACTATTAATATCAAAAGAACTAGAGAAATTATGTTTTGTAGCCTTTACATAGTCTTTTAATTCTTCTTGAACTTTAATACATATATCTTCATTTTTAAAACCAATCATTGCAATACAATAAGCATCATCTTCATCGCTATTAGATTGGTGTCTCTTTAAAGCTGATCCCCATCCATCTGTGAACAATTTAAATGCTTCACTTTCAGTAGAATTAATAAATAAATCATTTAGTGTTTCAAGAATATAAAAACCATCATATTTATCAACTATTTCTTTAACTTTTTGTACAGCTGTATTACTTAAATAATCTTGATGAATCATTTGTTTATTATATTCAGTATAAGCTCCATTACATAAAACAAAACCACTAGGATTAAGATCAATAATATCTTGGTTTAATAAAGCTTTACATCTGCCAGAAGCAATAAAAAAGTAATTATCTTTTTTTAATTGTTCAACAGCATATTTGGTTTTATCAGAAATCTTAAGCATTCCTCTAGAACCATCAATGATTGTTCCATCAATATCGCAAAATATAATCTTTTTCATACTTGTTTATTATACTAAAAAAGTAAGATATTTCTTACTTTATTTAGAGAGTTTTATAACACTTGTGACATTATAACCTGCTTGCTTTAATTTGTTAGAAGCATCTATATCACCATAAGTTATCACAACTACTTCTATTCCTCTGTTGTTATTGTATACAGCAAGATTAGATATAGAAATCTTTTCTTTAGATAAAACTCTAGATATGTCTTCCATTATTCCTATTTTATCTTCAGGTATATTAATTACATATCGCATACCATCATGATTATATCCAAGTAAATCAATAAAAGCTGTAAAGATATCATTATGTGTAATAATACCTATTAGTTTTTCATCTTCAACAACAGGAAGACAACCAATATCATTTTTTCTTAAGACTGTAGCAGCTTGTTCAAGAAGAGCATCTTTATCTATTGTAATAACGTCTTTAATCATGATATCTGATATCTTAAGTTTATTTAGTAAATAATTTAATTCAAACACAGATAATGTAGAAGCATTATTTGGTGTATTTGAAGTAATGACACCCTCAGTTACTAAGCCTACAAGCTTTCCTGAATCATCTACAACTGGTAATCTGTGCAAATCATTTTCCGACATTAAATCAACAGCTTCAGAAACTGATGCGTTTGGACCTATTGTGATAGGATTTTCAACCATATTATCTTTTACGTACATACTAACCTCCTAGATATGCTTTCTTAATATCTTCACTGTTTAGTAATTGTTCACCAGTACCAGACATAACTATTTTTCCTGTTTCAATTACATATGCCCTATTAGCAATTCCTAATGCCATTTTAGCATTTTGTTCAACAAGTAAAATTGTTACACCTTTACTATTTATATCTTTAATTATATCGAATATTTCTTTAACTAATAATGGCGATAAACCCATACTAGGCTCATCTAACAACATAATCTTTGGCTTAGACATTAAAGCTCTAGCCATTGCAAGCATTTGTTGTTCACCACCAGAAAGTGTACCACCTAATTGTTTCTTTCTTTCTAATAATCGAGGAAATAAAGAATAGACATATTCAATATCTTTATCAATACCATCTTTATCTTTTCTTAAATAAGCACCTAAGATTAAGTTTTCTTCAACTGTCGAATTATGAAATATTCTTCTTCCTTCAGGTACTTGAACAAGTCCTTTAGAAACAATTTTTTCACTAGCTATCTTACTTATTTCTAAATCATCAAAGAATATAGAACCACTTTTAATTGGCACAATTCCACTAATCGCATGTAAAGTAGTGGTCTTACCAGCACCATTTGCACCAATCATTGCTACTATTTCGTGGTCATTAATTTCAAAGCTTATATTTTTTACTGCTTCAATAGCACCATATGCAACAGATAAATTTTCAACTTTAAGCATACTATGCACCTCCTAAATAAGCCTCAATAACCTTAGGATTATTTTTTATTTCTTCAGGTGTACCAACAGCTAATATTTGGCCATAATTTAACACCGTTATTCTTTCACATATTCCCATTACAAATTTCATATCGTGTTCAATTAATAGAATTGCAATATTAAAAGTATCTCTAACCTTTTTAATAGTATTCATTAATTCTAAAGTTTCAGATTCATTCATTCCTGCTGCTGGTTCATCTAATAACAATAAACTTGGATTAGTTGCAAGTGCTCTAGCAATCTCTAATCTTCTTTGACCACCATATGGTAAAGATGAAGCCAAACTATCTGCATCTTTATCTAGATTAAAGATTCTTAATAATTCCATAGCTTTTTCATGCTTCTGTTTTTCTTGATCATAGAATTTTTTAGTTCTAAAGAAAGAATCAAATAAAGAATAATTGGTATCATTATTCATAGCAGTTAAAACGTTTTCTTCAACACTCATTTGATTAAACAATCTAATATTTTGAAATGTTCTAGCTATTCCTAATTTATTAACTTCAAATGTTGATACTTTACTAAGTACTTTATCATTTAAAACAATTTCTCCTCTAGAAGCTTCATAAACTTTTGTAAGTAAATTAAAGATTGTCGTTTTACCTGCTCCATTAGGACCAATTAAACCACATATTTCACCTTCATATATTTTGAAATTGAAATTATTTACTGCAGTTAAACCACCAAAATCAATTCCAAGTTTATTTGCTTGTAAGACAAGTTTTTTCTCAGACATTGTTTTGATCCTTTCTTTTAAATATGCCTATTAAGGAATTAAATGAATTCTTAATAGTTTCATTATTACTTATCAGCATAATAATAATTAATACAAGTGCATAAGCGATCATACGATAATCAGATAGTGATCTTAATAATTCTGGAAGTAATACCAAAATTGTAGTAGCAACAATGGTTCCAGGAATATTTCCTAAACCACCTAATACCACATAAACCAAAATCATTATCGATAGATTAAAATCAAATTTTGCAACAGATAAAGTTGTATAGTTTAAAGCATATAAGGCTCCTGCTCCACCAGCTAAAATACTAGATACTACAAAACAAAGTGTCTTTGCCTTAATAACATCAATTCCAATAGAACTAGCCGCTATTTTATTATCTCTAGATGCTTTGATAGCTCTACCATATTTAGAATTGATTAAATTAAATACAATGAACAAAGTAAATAACACCATAATAATAGCAACAGTAAAATTAGAAAACTTTGTATTACCTGTAGAACCTACAGGTCCATTTATTAGCATCTTACCACCATCTAGTGTAAAGTTTTGATTAATAAAGCTAAAATGAATACCACTATCATCAAATCCTAAATAAATATTATTCAATAAACTTTTAACAATTTGACAAAAAGCTAATGTAACTATCGCAAGATAATCACCTGATAACTTTAATACTGGTATTGAAATTAGATAACCAAAAATTCCTGAAATGATTGAACCAGCTAAAATAGCTACGATAACTCTCAAAGCTATATTAGGTACTAGCGAATAAACATAATTTGAAATAGCGCTTCCTACAAAAGCACCTATGCCCATAAACGCAGCATGTCCTAATGATAGATCACCTGAAAAACCAACAACAAGATTCAAAGCAAGAGCCACTATTATATAGCAGCATGTAGGTACTAATAAACTGGTTAATAAATATGAAAGATTATTAGTTTTAATTAATACTTCAATAATCAAATACATTAAAACTACTATTCCATAAGAAATAGTCATATTTGAATGTTTACGATTAAAAAGAAAACTAAATAGTTTTTTCATACTAAACTTTTTCATTAACCTTTCTACCTAATAAACCAGTAGGTTTTATTAATAAGACAATAATTAAAATCGCAAATACAATAGCATCAGATAATTGTGTAGAAATATAAGCCTTAGATAAAGTCTCAATTATTCCAAGCACTATACCACCCACTAATGCGCCAGGGATTGAGCCTATTCCACCAAATACTGCAGCAGTAAAGGCTTTAATGCCAGGCATAGATCCTAAAGTAGGATATACTGCAGGATATGCAGCGCAGAAAAGTGCTGAAGCTATAGCAGCTAAACCTGAACCAATCGCAAAAGTAATTGAAATAGTTCTATCGACATTTATGCCCATTAATCTAGCTGCATCTTTATCTTCTGATACTGCACGCATTGCCATACCTATTTTTGTTTTGTTGACAAATAATGTTAATACAAGCATTATTAACAAACATACAAGTATAGTAATAATAGTTAAATAACTAATTGAAATACTGCCAAAACTAAAGGAACCATTAGATATGATATTTGGAAATATCTTATTAGATGAAGTCCAAAATAGTTGTGCAAGATTTTGTAGTAAATAACTTACACCAATTGCAGTAATTAACACAGAAAGAGAACTAGCTTTTCTTAATGGTTTATATGCTAGTCTTTCAATAATAATACCTAATAGTAAACATATTAAAATGGAAATTATAATACTTAAAAGAATTGGAAGATTAAATTTATAAATCATGAAGAATATTATATATGCGCCAATCATGATAACATCACCATGAGCAAAATTCAGCATCTTCGCAATGCCATATACCATCGTATAACCTAACGCTATAATAGCGTAAACACTACCTAGCGATATTCCATTTATTAAATACGTAAGAAATAACATAATAAATCAAAAAGTCAAATGGCTATAATTAAATAACCATTTGACTATATTATACAAACTATTGTGGATCAGTGTATGCACCATCGTGAATAACTACAGTCATAGGAACCTTAGTTACTTGACCATTAGCTTGCCACTTAGATTCGCCTGTAACACCAGTAAATGTTAAGGCAAGAATTTGATCAACCATTGCATCACAAATATCTTGTGCAGACATATCAGCAGTGATATTTCCAGCTTTTACACATTCATACATTGCATATACTGCATCATATGCATCAGCAGCAAATTGGTTAGGAGTTGATCCAAATTTGCTTTGATATTCACTAACAAAATGTTGAACATTTGAATCTGGTGAAGTAGCTGAGAATGGTGTTAACAAATATACACCTTCAGCAATTGAAGAATCAAAACCATCTTGTCCTAGAATTCCATCCATACCATCAACACCAAAGAATATTGGAGCATAATTCATTGTATTAGCTTGGTTTAGAATATATGTTGCATGCTTATAGTAAATTGGAAGGAATACTAAATCAGCACCAGCTTGTTGAGCAGCAGTAAGTTGAACTGAAAAATCTGTATCTGCATCCACAAATGTTCCTTCATATACAACATTTAATCCTAAATTCTTAGCTTGTTCCATAAATTTGTTATAAACTGAAACTGAATAGTCAATATCATTTTCGTATATAATCGCAATACTAGAACCTAAGTTATTCATACTGATATAATCAGCAGATGCAATTCCTTGGTTAGGATCTGTAAAACACATTTGGAAGATATTTCCATAATAATCATTTTCATTGTTTCCATCACCCTTTAGAGTTAATAAAGGATTAGAACCTGATGGAGTCATTGCAAAGATGTGATTTTCTTCATATAGTGGAGAAACTCTAATTCCAGCACCTGAAGTAGTTGTACTTAAGGATAATTGCATACCCCAGTCCATTAAAGTACCAAATGCAGTTTCAGCTTGATCTGGATCGCCTTGATCATCTTGGAAATTAAGTACAAATTGAACACCGCCTAGAGCATTAATTTCATCAACTGCTAACTGTGCAGCATTTTTAACGGCATTACCATATTTAGCATAATCGCCACTAGTAGGTCCAGAACCACCAATCTTGATAGCTTGAACATCATTTGCTTGATTGTTGTTGTTATTGGAATTTCCACTACTTGAACAAGCAGTCATAGAAAGCATACACATAACGACAACCAGAATAGTAAATAGTTTTTTCATAACAAATTCCTTTCAATAATATATAGAACAGTTAAACTGTATCTATCAAAATAAAAGATGAGCTATTCGACAACACCAAGCTCATCCACCTAAAACAATATCAGCTCAACATTATCGATAAATAATCTACGCACCCACAATAATAAGACCACGTAATATACGTAGGACTAAAATATCGATAATGATAATCACGTTATCATATACAAAAGAGAATACTTCGTTTACTTTTTTCATAACTAAGTTCTCCTTTCTTGATATGAATTAAGTTTATCATCTCAAGAATAGATGTCAATATATTTTCATAGAAATTTCTGAAAATTTTACATATTTTTTATAAATTGTGTAAATATTTTCATTAATCATATGATAGAATCATTATATGAGTATTTATATACCTGAAGGATATACTTCCTCTTTAGATCTATATGATACACAATCTTCAATAAGTTTAATTAAAAAAACTTTTGAAGGTCTTTTAACACAAGCATTAAATTTAAAAAGAGTTAGTGCCCCTTTGTTTGTGTTAGAAAGCAGTGGCTTAAATGATGATTTAGATGGTAAGGCAAAGCCTGTAAGCTTTGTTGCACCAGATATCGATAAGAAATGTGTTATAGTTCACTCCCTTGCGAAATGGAAAAGAATGGCTTTATATGAATATAACTTCTATGAGGGGAATGGCTTATACACAGATATGAATGCAATTAGAAAAGATGAACAGTTAGATAATCTTCATTCAATATATGTGGATCAATGGGATTGGGAAAAAGTAATAAATGTAAAAGATAGAAATCCCTATTTCTTATATGAAACCGTTGGTTTAATACATGAGTGTATTCTAAAAACATTAGAAGTTTTAAAAACAAAACATCCTTCAATTTCAACAACACTAGAAAAACAACTACATATCTTTGATTCACAAGAACTAATCAATATGTATCCAAATCTTAATAGTAAACAAAGAGAATATGAAGTTGTAAAGAAATATAAATCTGTATTCATTAAAGGAATTGGTCATAAATTATCAGATGGATACCCACACGATAATAGAGCTGCTGACTATGATGATTGGAATTTAAATGGTGATTTATTATATTATGATGAACTTCTAGATTGCCCTATCGAAATATCTAGTATGGGTATTAGAGTTGATGAAAATTCTTTAGTTGAACAATTAAAAACAAAAGATGAAGAATATAAACTCAAATATAAATATCATTCTATGATTCTTAATAAAACTTTACCTTATACAATTGGTGGAGGTATAGGAGAATCTAGATTGTGTATGCTTCTAATGAATAAAGCACATATTGGTGAAGTACAATCATCAGTATGGGATGAAAAAACATGGAACTATTGTAAAGAAAAAGGAGTAATTATTCTATAAAAAAACACTTATCAATATGTGAATGATAAGTGTTTTTATAATATTTAAGTTTTAATTATCTCATGTAATAAGGTTTTACATATGCAGGAACACCATCGTTATAAATAACAACAGGAGAACCTACTATTAATGGTCTTAAATAATTGTATGCTTCTTCACTGATTCCTCTATAGTTTGGAAGAATCCATTCTGCAGGGAATGATTTTACGAAATTAGCTACCTTATCAGCATCAACTGCAAAGTATTCAACATCGTATTCTTCGCCATCTTTTCTTCTAACACCAACCATCTTGCCTGTAAACTTACCATCAGTTGAATGCATATGTGCAGACATACCAAGTTGGAATGATTCTGTAACATCAACTAATGATTGGCCAGTTGCAAAACATCTTTGAGCAGTAGATAAATCTTGAACTTTACATCTTTGAGCAATGCCTGATTCTAAAATCATATTCTTTAAAGCATTTCCTGCACCACCTAATATTGCATGACCAAAGCCATCATTCTTAGCTTCGCCAGCAGCAATATATGTACCATCAGCATATTTACAACCTTCTGATACAACTACATAACATTTATTCTTTTCATCAATGCAACGTTTTACTTCTGCAAGGAATACTTCTTTATCAAAATCAACTTCAGGAAGTATAACTAAATCAACAATTCCTGATAAACAAGCACTAGATGCAAGCCAACCAGCATCTCTACCCATTGTCTCTAAAATGAATACTTCTTGTCTTGTGTATACATTAACATCTAACCAAGTATGAAGTGCTACAGTAGAAATAAATTTAGCTGCACTAGCAAAACCAGGACAATGATCTGTGTGCATTAAATCATTATCAACAGTTTTAGGACAACCTACAAATCTGTGACCTTCGATATTGTGCTCTTTTGCATATTGGCTTAAAGCAGCAACAGTATCCATTGAATCATTTCCACCTGTGTAGAACATTGTTTCAATATCGTATTTTTCTAATACTTCAAATAATTTTTCAAAATCAGCAAGATTATCTCTTTTTAATTTATAACGACATGAACCTAAAGCGCTTGATGGAGTTTGTCTTAAAATATCGTTTTCCATATCTGACATATCAGTCAAATCAACAAATCTTTCTTGTAAGATTCCTTCAATACCATTTAAACCACCATAAACCTTATCATAATAAGGATTTAATTGGTTTGCTTTTACAACACCTGCAACAGTTGCATTGATAACTGATGTAGGGCCTCCAGATTGAGCTACTAAACAATTACTCATAATTAATTCTCTCCTGGTATATTCTAATTGACTCATCTTACTGATTATATGAGTCTAAGAATATACACTCTCCTTTTCTACCAATCTTTTATTTAACAGTGATTGGTTAACTGTTATTAACTTTTGTAGAATTGAA
>Ga0256405_10008416_pt1 | contig 14808 bp, 16 predicted proteins | sample RumenRJG_02DNA_FD_189096 | JGI IMG/M metagenome (GOLD analysis project Ga0256405, IMG submission 189096) | Bovine rumen microbial communities from Lethbridge, Alberta, Canada - RJG_02 | ecosystem: Host-associated > Mammals > Digestive system > Stomach > Rumen | place: Canada: Alberta... | reverse complement strand
TACCCAAGAAAAATTGAGCGGTGTCCCTTTCATTTTCTGTTTGTTGGATAAAATCTCTTGTTGACGGTCTGCAAACCATTGGTATTACTGGGTTACGTCAGATCCTATAATTACACTCCGACCAAAAAGGCGGTTTTGTACCGCCTTTCTTTTATTTTTTTGCTAAATAATATATTGATTTTTTGGGAGGAATATTTATGCCCTTAGCTGCCAATGGTGTATTCTTAAAAACTGCAGATCATACATATGAAGAGGAGGCAACATATCAATTAAAATATTTAATTCGTTCCGCACTTATTTCACTTGAGCATATTAATAGTCCAAAGGGCTGTATAATTGATGAGTTTCCAAATCCTATTCAGTATTATCGCTTTTATTTGGATCATATCTTTTATTTGTTAGGACAAATCAATGATAGATTTATTGAAAAGTGGACTAAAGATGATGAATTGAGAGAAATAAAACATGAGCACATTTTACTTAACCGAGGAAATTATCGATTTACAGAAGATGAATTTAAAATTTTAAGTAAGAAAAGCCCTCGTAATCTTATTGAACATCTTGACGAACGAAATTTGTCGATTATTAAGGATAAACACATAGTTGGAGGGTTCAATGTAATCTTTCCAGAGAGTGATAGGGGATTGATTGAATCTGTAAAACATAATAGAGAATATTATCCATATGTACTTGATTTAATAGAATATAAGGTTTATTTTTATGACTCACAAGCTAAAGATTCTGATGCAAGTGTGTTTGATATTGATTTGAAACAATTAAATGCTGAGTTAATAAAACTAGAACACCGAGTTAACGATATTTATCAATTATTATGATCAATTATATTATAAGATGATTTTTAGTGGTCGGTATTAAGAGATTATTACAAAAGCAACCGAGACCATCCCAAATATTGTGTAAACCTCCGATATGGTGTAGAATAGAAGCACCATATTGGAGGTTTTAAATTATGAGCAGAAGAAAACGCAGTCCGGAAGAACAGGCGAGAAGAGAAAAGATCCGCGAGCTATTACAGACCAGCGGCATCAGCAGCATGGAGGATATTCAGAATCTATTCAAGGAAACCATCGCTGAATTTATGGAGAACGGTTTAGACGCAGAATTGGACGATGAGCTTGGATACACGAAGTACGACTACAGGAACAAGAACACGGACAACAGCCGTAACGGTCACAGCAGCAAAACGCTGCGCACCAGCTTCGGCGATGTTGAGGTGTCTGTTCCGCGAGACAGAAAGGGAGAATTTGAGCCGCAGCTTCTGAAAAAGAACCAGACCAGCATCAGCCAGGACATTGAGGAAAAGATCCTGTCCATGTATGCCAAGGGCATGACAACTTCGGATATTGAGGAGCATATCCGCGATATCTACGGCATAGAGGTCTCTGATACGACAGTAAGCCGTATTACAGATAAAATCCTTCCCATTGCAAGAGAATGGCAGCAGCGCCCTCTGGAGACGATCTATGCGGTTGTATTCATGGACGCCATCCATTATCATGTGCGCAGCGAGGGTCGAATCATCAAGAAAGCAGTCTATATCGCCATCGGCATCAACCTTGACGGTCACAAAGATGTATTAGGTATGTGGGTCGGAGAAAACGAGAGCGCCAAGTTCTGGGCAACGGTGCTCAACGGGCTGAAAAATCGCGGTGTAGAGGACATTTTCATCGCCTGCACGGATAATCTGACCGGTTTTTCATCTGCGATCGAGGCGGTATTTCCCAAGACGGAAATACAAAATTGTATCATTCATCAGCTACGCAACTCGAGCAAGTATGTGTCGTACAAGGACTTGAAGGCACTGATGGCTGATTTGAAAGCCGTTTATGCCGCCGTGGACGAAGAAACAGCACTCAACGCGCTGGATGTTTTTGCGGAACGCTGGGACAAAAAGTATCCCAAGATTTCGCAGTCTTGGCGGGATAACTGGGCTAATTTGAGCACCTATTTCAAATTCCCACAGGAGGTCAGACGGCTGATTTACACTACCAACACCATAGAGGGCTTCAACCGGCAGCTCCGCAAGGTGACAAAATCCAAGTCCGTTTTTCCGACTGATGACAGCCTTTTGAAAATGCTGTATCTGGCGATGACGGACATTACCAAAAAATGGACGGGACGCCGACAGGACTGGAGCAAGATTTATGCCCAACTGACGATCTTCTTCGAGGAGAGGCTCCCCGAGTAGCCCAAGTAGCAGAAAACGGTCTGCACGTCAAGGGTAAAATGAACGGCGGCCGAAGCCGCCGCCCTTGACATGCATTCCGTTTCCCGCTTATAATGTTGACAAGGGGCTTACGCCCCAGAATAATAATTTTTGCTCTATTTTGCACCGCGATTTAGAGTTTACACAGAATTTAGGACAGACCCAAGCAACCGTATTGAAAGGCGATTAAGGGCTTTCAATGCGGTTGTATCTTATTCAATACTTTCGTTTTGAGGTTTATCGGTCCATCCAGAATCAAAAACAGGATTTTGAGTTATACAATCTAACATTCTCCAAAGTTCATTTTTTAATTCAATTAGATTATATGTTATTCTTTCTTGTTTCCTATTGAATGTAACATATTCAAAGGTATCCTTATAATATGTTCTCAAGTGAGGGTTTGTTTCAACACATGTGCGAATAAAAGCATCGGTATTATCGTCAATAATATTGTAATCCCCTATTGGCTTATCATATTTATCATATCGTTCGTCGAAGTGTTCGTTGGTATTTCGAACCTCTTTTTGAAACACTAAAGGAAATCTCGCTCTTGTAATCCCAAATGTATCCCTTAACCGTCTACTTCTTTTAGGTGCGACTTTGTTTCCGTATCCACCATGATTATAAAATATGTTTGATATATTTCCGCAAGCAGTCAATATACTTTGTATGTGAAAAAAATAATATGTATGCTCATCATGATAAATACCAATTTCAAATTCCGGATGATTAATGATGTAGTCCAATGATATTAAAGCAAAATAAATATTCTTAACAGCAATATTCGCATAAACAAAATCAGGGCTAACTTTTGATGCATCAAAATATTTATTTAACATTTTATCTTCCTCCAATATCTATATTAAATTATTAGTATCATAATTATCAAACGATGCTACAATTTCTTTTTCTATCTTATCTAAGATTTCTGTTATAAATTTTGTTACAACTACATAGTCCTCTATAATTCTTTTTATTAGGAAGATGGGATGATACTTCATATTTATATCATAATCACTTATTATAGACATATTTGGAGAATTTCTATGTGTCATTTTATTTCTCAACTCATTAACGAACACGTGATTACCCTTCCACTCTCCTTCACAATCAGTGTCATTCTTTTCGATTAAATATAAGTTAATTTCTCTTGCTTTGTTTTTATATTTTTTGCAATATCTTTTATCTGGATCAAATATTTTTTTATAATGAACATTTTCCTTTTTAACATTTATCCTATAGTAAAGTCTATAAAACTGTGCCAACAAATCCCATAAAATTATTACCCTAAATAATGCGTTTTCGATATAATATAGCGCAATTCTTTCTTCATTTGTTGCGGACTTGATAATACTATATTCTTTCAATACTGATTCAGAGTATGAGTAATTTATTGCTTTCTCAAAAGATAGTTTTATTTTCCAATCTAAATCGACTACAGTATCATAGAGAGTTTTATATTGCATTAATCTGCTAAATGGGTTTTCCCTATGGGCACCTGAAAGATAACCAAATAAATATTTATTGTCACCAAATAAAAGTTCAAATCTATTTGGATTAAATACTACCTGAGACAGTTTGGTATTAAAGTAATCTTTTTCTGTTTTTATTCTATTTATTTCATTCATAGATATTTTTCCATTTATAACATTATTGGTAAAATCAAATGTGAAGGGCGATAATCTACCTTGATTAATAAATTTTAAGACTGTAAAGTGTTTTCTGTATCCAATTTACGAAGGAATTGCTCCATAAAATCATGGCGTAATTCAGCAATTTCCTTTGCACGTTTTGTATTCATTTCACCTTTTAGGAGCAAAAGCTTATTGTGAAAGTGTTGCACTGAATCTTCTAATGTTCTTCCGCATTTACCGCCGTAGGCAAAGGTACGGGCGATTCCTATCGCACCGATAGCGTCCAATCTGTCCGCGTCCTGAACAATTTTCGCGTCAATAGAAGCCAGGCGCTTTCCATGATTCTTGCTGAACGAAACCGAGTTGATGATATAGCATATATAATCAATCTGTTCCGGTTCAATATGTTGAGATGATAAAAAGGTTCTTGCGTTTGCATTGTTCTCTGTCCGGAATAATTTATAGTCATCAACGTCATGAAGCAGAGCGGCTAATGATACGACAAACAGATTACAGTCCGGTTCGCTCTCCGATATCAGTAACGCGTTATGATAAACTCTGAGAGTGTGTTGCGCGTCATGCCCGTCGGATTTGTTTTGAAATAAGGTTTTAATATATTGAATTGCGGAATTGATAACTGAACTGTCCATCTGGTTGAACTTCTTTCATAAGATTTACTTTATTTTATCACGACAAAAGCAATAGCGCAAGGAGTTTATACCTGCGCTGTATCGTTTTGTGATTTCAGTCTGTCTTTCTCCACTTTAATCTTTGTGTGGACTTTGGATATTGTTTCTTCGAGTAGCTTTTCACATTTCTCGCGCATTTTTGCGTAGTGAATGCGGACACCAGAATCTGGTCGGCAGATTTGTGCGAAATAAGCTTAATCAGGCAATAATCAAGCAGTCTTCACGCTTTGTGAATGAATACGTCAATGCAAAGATCGAAAAAGTATTGTACTGTTGTTCTCTGCCTGTGATTTTGATATCAATGCGGCAAAGGCATACAGACCAAAAAAACAATAGGTTTTTAGAATTACATTTGTATAATGCACTGTTTTTATCATATAAAATATGGTATAATCAGAGTATATCAAACAAGGAGGAATTTTTATGTCAAGGGAAACCAATGTGGAGATTTTTAAAGACACGGAGAGAGCTGTTCGGGAAAACAAAACTCTGCTTGAATCTGTTGATAATACAATCAAGAAACAAAAGCTATATCCTGCCGGCAGTGCAATTATTCTTGAAAAGGGAAACGTTCAGAATACGAAAATCATTGTGTCAGGCAAAAGGACTCTCGAGGCCGCTTCCTCTTACAAGGGTAAAAAGGTTTGCATAATGAATTTTGCCTCTGCCACGAATCCCGGCGGAGGTGTTGAACGCGGCTCTAACGCTCAGGAGGAAGCGCTTTGCCGAATCAGTACGCTGTACTTTTGTTTGAATACTCCTGAGATGCGGAAGTGTTTTTATATGCCGCACAGAAAAGCAAGAAATCCGCTTTATAACGATGACATCATATATTCTCCCAGTGTTTGTGTTATAAAAAACGATAGCGCAAAAGCCGAAATGCTTGCAGAAGAGGATTGGTATAAGGTTAATGTTATCACCTGTGCTGCGCCTAATTTAAGGAGAGTCCCGAGCAACGCAATGAACCCCGATGCCGGTGATAAAGCCGCTGAGATTTCTGTGAATGATTTAAGAAAACTTCATGAACAAAGAATTCGCAGAATATTTGAAGTTGCAGCGGAGAATGAAAACGAGGTCTTGATTGCGGGCGCTTTCGGATGCGGTGCTTTTATGAACCCGCCGGAGGTGGTTGCGGAGGCTTTCCGCTCTGTTGTTAAAGAGTTGGGGAACAGATTTGAAACGGTTGAATTTGCCGTAGCTTGCGGAAAAAAGCCGTCTCACAATTTTCTTGTTTTCCAAAAGGTGTTTGATAAAAGCTTGGATTGACGGATTTTACGAAAACTGACAAGTTAAAAGTGACTGGAAATTAGAAAAGCAGGATTCCATGAGAAGAATATCAATAAGATAATCTTTTCGTATATAGAATCAACTACTCAAATCTTTTATGTTTTAAATAACATAATAGTTAGAAAGGAAACAGAATGAATAATCCCGAATTTATTAAGAAAAAGAACGCTCCCGAGAATTTTTCAACTGAAGATATAAACAAATTTAAGATGTACTTATCTTCCATTAGTAAAAAAATGAGAGAAAGGAGTAATTCCGCTTTTCGGGATATAATGACCATAAAAGAACAAATTACAGTATCTGATGAATATTTGTTGCGCGACTACCTTATAACGCACAGAGAAAACAAAGACTTCATAACTGTTCTTCAAAAAGTAAGATTAATTGACTTTCTTTACTCAACAAACCTTAGAATGAGTGGTTCGAGCATTTATGCGGATATTGCAAATATTATACTTAAGATAACCAATTTTGATGAACGTATTGAAATAGGATGTTTAGATTTGGTTTCTGAAATAGCTAAAGGTATAAAAGAAACTACCGGAACGAATCATTTCTCGTTTGTAACGAAGTATTGTTGTAATCATAACTATCATATTTATAATAAAGATGATTATTCCATTTATGATACGGCGTTGAATAAGGCAATTCCAAACTATATTGATGTTACGTATACATATATTGATAACGAATGTAGAAATAAAATGGATTATAATCTTTATCATACCATTGTAAGTACTATGATTAAAGAATTCGGAATAAAAACAGAAAAACCTCGTAGAGATACTGATTTTTATCTATGGTATCATTATAGATAGTTGAACTCAGAGCAGCACTGCGCTGCTCTGTTTTTCCATATTCTTTTCTTGGAACGATTCTGCTGTTAATCGCACGCCTAAACGGAAACCGTTTATATAGTTTTCGCATTCGTATAAGCAGTTGAGTTTTGACCATGTGTCTTTCAATTTGCTGAACAGCTCCTTTTTGTTTTGATTAAGCTTTTCTTTGATTACTGCGCCGCAAATTTTAACACGAATATTGCAGAAATGCATTTACAGATGAATAAGGCAGAGACAGCTTTACTGAGCCTCTCTGCCTTTTGTTTTTATCCGAAAAGAAAGCGCCGCGGGGTTCCCGTGACGCAAAAGAACATTTCTTTTTTTCGGCTGAAACTGACTAATGATCAGTCGTCACACCAACCATAGCTTTCGCCTTCAAGAATACCAATATCGTACCGCTTGTTTTTCTGTACACTGCGGTTTTCCTTGTTGGCTTTGTAAGCTTTGTTGTTTGGATTATTTTGGTTAGCGTAATCGTCCAACTGCTTTTTGGTGTGAGTTTTTCCTGATACACCTTTTTTCTTTGCCATAGCCTGCCTCCTTTCTCCATAGATGATCCAAATTAATAATGCATTAAGATGACCGGCTACCGAGAGCCCTTTTTAAGTCTGAAACTGCGGGCTGCGAACACGCCTTATCACAGTAAATAATGCAATTATTAAAACCTATGGTTCCGGAGCAAATTATTAATCATCTATGTCCGCTTGACGACTGATAATTTCATAAATTATTATAGCTGACAACATTTTTTATGTCAACTGATTTTGTTCAGCTTTCAATCTGTCCTTTTCCGCTTTAATCTCAGCACGGACTTTGGGTATCATTTCTTCGAGTAGCTTTTCGCATTCCCCGCGTGTTTTGGCGTAGACGGTATGGACTTCCCGCTTGCCGTGAGCGTTGGTCGGGGAATACCGTCCTTCAAACAGGTTGCCGCTTATCTGATAAATTCCGCCTGTGCCTGCCTTGCGGATTTTGCCCTTATACGGCTCGAAATTCGCCGAACACGGCGCGTTTGCGGTTTTTTCGGGTACTTCCCCGTTGTCGTACTCACCGTGCTCAAACGGCTCGTTTTTGGCGAAGTGATTTTCGATTTTGTTAGCGGCGCTTTTCTGCATTTCATCAGTGATGTGGCTGTAGATGTCAAGCGTGGTTGCCGACGACACATGACCGATGATTGCCGAGAGCGTTTTAATATCCATTCCGTGCTCGAGCGCGGTGGTGGCGAAGGTGTGGCGCAGGTCGTGAAAACGGACGCGTTTGCACTGCGCTCTGTCCAAAGTTTTTACCATTTTGCGGTACACGCTTTGAGGGTCAATCGGTTCTCCTTCCTTGACCGGAGAAGGGAAAAACCATTCCGAATCAACAGTTTCGCGATAGGATTTCAGCACGTTCAGCACGGACTGCGGAAGAATTATAGAGCGGTTTGACTGCTTGGTTTTCGGCGCGGAAATTATTATGCCGTGGTTTACATGGTATGCCTGGCGCTGGATGTGAAGCGCTCCTGTTTCAAAATCGAGGTCATCCCACTTTAACGCGCAGATTTCGCCTCTGCGCATACCTGTGGCAAGCTCGAGCAGGGCGAGCTCGTAGAAGTCGTCCTGCTTTGCCTGAATCAGGAACCTTCGCATTTCGTCATGCGTGAGCACCTGCATTTCCTGAGATTTTTTCGGCGGAAGCTTACAGCCGACGGCGGGATTAACTTTTATCAGTTTTTCCTCTACCGCCTTTTGCAGTGCGGAACGGCATGTCGCGTGACACGAGCGTACCATTCTGTCGGAAAGCCCCGGTCCGTAAATTTCAACCTTCGTTTTCCGTCCGTTCTTTTTTAGGTCAGCGTAGAACTTTTGCAGGTCGTTCTGTGTAAGCTTGTTCAGCGGAATGTCGCCGATTGCGGGAATGATGTGCAGATAAATTCTGTCCTCATAACATAACTGAGTTGTAATTCTGATAGTCGGCTTTGAGTAGGTTTTGTACCATAGGTCAAGCCAATCGCCGAATGGCATATCGGATTTAGCTTTGCCGGTGACGATACCGCATTTCTGTTTCAGCTTCTCGAGCTTTTCCTGACACTCTGCTTTTGTTTTCGCGGTCACGCTTTTTGTTACAGGCGTGCCGTTTTCTTTATAATCAACGACGATTCTGCCTTCCCAGCGACCGTCTTTTCTAAGGCGCAGGGTGCCTTGCCCGGCTTTTCTTCGCTTTGCCATTTACAGTTCATCTCCGAATATTTCATCTATGAAGTCGCCGACGACAGCGGAAGCGTTTTTCTGCATATCGGTGGTGACATGAGTGTATGTGTCGAGCGTGAAGCTCGCGTTTGTGTGACCGAGGATTCCCGACAGCGTTTTCGCGTCTACTCCGCTTGTCAGAGCGTGTGTCGCGAAGGTGTGGCGCAGGTCATGGAAGCGTATATCAGGAAGTCCCGCGCCTTTCAGAATCACTTTTAGGCGGTGGTATGCCGAACTCGGCGAGGTCGGTTTTTCGGGAGCAAGCAGGCTCGGGAATATCCACTCGCTGACGGAGGTTTTCTTCCGCTCTGTCAGGATTTTGAGAGTGCCTTTCGGAAGAAGTATTGTCCGAGTTCCTTTTTCGGTTTTTGTCTCGCCGATATTAACTTCTCCGCCCTCCGCCTGAGAAACCGAACGCTGAATTTTAAGTTTTCCCGTGCTATCGTCGAGGTCGCTCCACTTCAGTCCGCAGATTTCACCCAACCGCAGACCTGTTGTAATTTCCGTGTAGAAGAAGTCGTGCCACATCGGCTCGTCGAGAATCGCCTTCATAAATAATTCAAGCTGTTCTTCGTTGAGGATTCTTTTCGGCGCGTAATTGTTTTTCGGAATCTTTGCGCCGTCGGCCGGGTTTTTGAAAATCAGATTTGCCTTGACCGCGGAATCCAGAATTTCATGCAGGAGCATGTGGATTGCTCTGACGGTTGAGTCCGCGAGAGTTTTGTGATTGCCGGCCTTGTTGACCTCTTTGCGTCCCAGGGAGTTATAAAATTTTTGCACGTCCTTTTGCGTGATGAATCGCAACTGTTTGTTGCCGAGCGCGGGCTTGATATGATTTTTTATATTGAGTTTATAACCGGTCACCGTGCTTTGGCGAAGAGCGGGCTCGGCATATTCCGCAAGCCACTTTTCCATCCATTCGTTTAGCGTGATGTTGCTGTCCTCGGAAAAGTCCGCGCCTTGATAATCTTCTATCGCTTGGCGGAGCTTCGGCATAAGCTCCTTTTGCGTTTTTGCGAACACGCTTTTGTATATGGGAGAGTTGTCATCCTTGTGACCGATAACAATTCTTCCTTCCCATCTTCCGTCAGTTCTTTTGCGGACAAGTCCGTCGCCGTCAGGTCTTTTTCCTGACATTATACCACCTCCTCAGCAACACAGGATACCACAAGTTTTGAAACATATCCAGACCTAATCATCATAATAACCGTCAAGTATTTCTTCGAATCTAACTTTTCCGCGCGTTCTGCGGACGTTGTTGATCGCCTCATGCCGCATATCTTCGAGCCAATCCTTATCAATACCATTAGTCGCTGCGAGCACTCTGCACATCATTTCAAGCTGGACGGCGTAGCGGAACAGACCTTTTGAGATCGCTTTCGCGTTGTCCTCAGAGTATTTCGCGATAGCCTTTCCGAGCTTATCGCTGACGGCAGACTCGTTAGAGCTGAGCAGATAGTCGGCGATATAATATTCAACAGCCTCCGCGAAAAATTCATTACGCGATTTGAAATGAAATTGTTTTACCATATCGTCTGCGCGATTCACCAAATCTTTGTCCAGATAAAGACCGACGCGCTTCATATTTTCAGAATCCATATATACCTCCAAAAAATCGTGTTAATCAAAATTAACCCACTTCAAAACGGCTTAAAACTGCCGAAACTTGTGATTTCACCTCGAAATATGCGCCTGATCCAGCACCAAAGGGTAAATAACGACACACAGATTGACGCATTTTTAAAATGCGTAAAAACGGCTTAAACAGTCGGCATTGCCGGCTGAAGTGGTCCGCATAGGCGCCTAAGTAAGCGCCTATGCTTTCTCCTGCTTACTTTTCGACCTTGTTATTGATTCCGCCGTTAAGGATTTGCTTTTGGTGGAACTCGTCCACCGCGTATTTGAACGGAAGAATTTGATACTTCAAATTTCCGTTACGCTTAATACCTGCTTGCGTAATCACACTCGTATGCTCGGTGGTTATCAAACCTTTTTCTTCAAGGCTGTGAACGTATTTCATCACAGTGTTCCTACTCATCTTAAGAGCCTTGCCGATCGTTTTGAACGAGGGATAGCAAGAATAAGTTTCGCGGTCTTCCATTCGCATCAGATAACAGTACAGCGCGATCTCCCCCGCGCACAGATCCATATTGAAGATCTCATTTGGAAGAGGGAAGAAGTTTCCAACGCGAGGCGGAGATTTGTAAATAAAGAATTTGCAGAGAGTTTTGACAAAATCACCCGCCGACATTGTCATTCACCCACTTAATAAATTTTTCCTTCGGCACTACCATACGCGCGCCGATTTTCAAGGTCGGAAAAGATTTTTCGTGCATCAATTCATACGCGCCCGAGCGCGAGATGCCGAGCACGCTCGAGACGGTTTTCACGTCGATGAACAACGGAAGTTCATCATAGGTTTTGTAAACCAAATTTACCTTTCCTTTCTTTCGGGCAACAAAAAAGACCCGTTACTTGTCAAGTCACAACGCACACACCTCTCCCTTGGTGCGATTGTGATATGTAAAAAGTAAGCGAGTCAAACTCAAAAAATATTGCTTGAAGATAAATTATCAAGCTATGTAATAAGTAAAAGATAAAATATTTAATTTTCTTTCTATATTTTAACACATTCGGAAACCCGTGTCAATAGCAAATTAGAATATTTGTTCGGAAATTTAAATTAATTTTTTGAGGTATAAATACAGACACCGCGCCGATACAAACCAGCGCGGTGTCGTAGCAGTTTTTAATCAGCTAATAGTTTCTCGCAGTCATATACAATAATATTTTCCACGCCTGATTGCGCGGCGATTCTTCCGTAAGTGCCGATATAGCAAAACGTTTTGTCAGGTAGCACCGCAATCAAATCCGATGGATGTTTTTCGGTAGGTTTTGCGCCGTCGCCGAATAAAAATCCTTCTTTTTCTGCAAGAGAGAAAAACCGTTTGCAGTCATCAGCGCTGTTCATTTTTACATAGACTTTTTTGTCGGGGTTAATAAGACTTTTGATCGTTTTCATTTTTGATCCTCCAAAATTTATTCCTATTCGGAGCACGAAAAAAAACGCCCATCGTTTGATGAGCGTTAAATGCAAATAAACCACACCCATCATTCAAGCATTACCACCTTACACATTGCAGGTTGGTGTGCGGTCAACGAGCTTGTCTCTCGCGCACTCTTTATAGGTTGGTTTCAGTATAACGCAATCGACGGCACTTGTCAATACCGAAGAATTGTTATAAAATATTTTCAGAAAACTCTTGACTCTGACGTTGCGTAATAGGTTATCATAGAACCCGAGGTGAGGAAAATGAAAATGCAGATTAAAGAATTCGCGGAGCTGACAGGTGTGAGCGTGCGCACGCTTCACTACTATGACGAAATCGGTTTGCTGAAACCGTCCGAGGTCGACGCGCAAAACGGATACCGTTTTTATGACGAAAAATCTTTGGAGCGAATGCAGGAAATTTTATTTTACCGCGAGCTTGATTTTTCGCTGAAAACGATTGCGGAGATTTTATCCTCACCCGGCTACGATAAACAGCAGGCGCTGTCACGTCAACGAAAGTTACTGCTCTCGAAAAAAGAACGGCTGGAGCAGCTGATTGCGGCAATCGACAGCGTGGAGAAAGGAGAAGGTTTTATGACAACAAATAACGACTACGAAGCCCTGAAAAATCAATACGCTGAGGAAGTAAAACAACGTTGGGGCAACACCGATGCGTACAAAGAAAACCAACAGCACGACACGGATTTCAGCAAGTCAGCGGCTTTGCTTGACGCGGTGTTTGAAGAGTTTGCCGAACTCAACCGCGGTGGTATTTTGCCAAACGATGAACCCGCGAAAGTTCAGGTTGAAAAATTACAGCGGTGTATCACCGACAACTTCTATACCTGCACAAACGAAATCCTCGCAGGTCTCGGTCAGATGTATGTTGCTGACGAGCGCTTTAAAACAAACATCGACAAACACGGCGAAGGCACAGCAGAATATATCTCTGCGTGTATCAAATCATATTTCAAAAAATAACAGACGTGCAAGCGGAAGTTCAGTTCCGTTTGCACGTTTTTTTAATTATATCTTGTTAAAACAGTACAGTTATGCTTGAATGAAAGAGTAGATGTGTATGTAAAACCACGTCCGTCGAAAAAAGTGTGTTCAGAAGTGAAAATAGGGGTAGAAAAATGGAGAAAACATGGTATAATGAACTGAAATTCAACATCACAGGACGCAGCAAAGCTGACCTACCGCGTTTAGATTCGCAAAAGTAAACGCAATACGCCGTGACTTCAAATTATTGAATAGCGAGTCTGCTTTACTGTCTGCGTGTTGGATTTTACTTTGTGGTTACCGGATCAACAGATCCGGCTTGAGGTGGACGTCATCCGCAGGGATGGCGTCCATTCCCATTATCTGCATCAACCACTTCATGCTCTCATCATCCTCGGCTACCATCTCATACGGAGATTTTCCGCCGAGGCTCATGCGTTTGGTACTGTTAATATGGTTCATCAGCAAGGTAATGTCATCATCGGTGTAACCGTCAAGGCTCTTTCCTTTCGGGATCACATAGCGGATATATTCATGGTTCTTTTCGATCTCCGCCTTTTGCCACGAAGCCATCGGATCGCAGTAAAATACTCTGCATCTCTGCTCGCCGGTATACGGCGCGTATTCCAGACAATCCGTCATCCTGAATTCCGATCCGTTATCCGTGAGGATTACCGTAAACAGCGACTTGAATTCCGGCATATCCAGAACGTTCAGCAAACTGTCTAAGAAATCGACAACTGTCTGAGCTTTCCCGTCGGGGATCAGCTTCATCAACATGATGTTCGTTTTCACAAACAGCATCGTCAGAATACGCTGTCCTTTTGTTCTTGTTCCGACCACAGTATCCATTTGCACGATCGAACAGTTCGGATGCTCTTCGATGAACTTCTTGTAGTCCTCGTAGGTACGCTCATAGCGGTAGGCGAAATGATCGCCTTTTAACGCAATCTGTTTCTTGCGCTTTCTCGGCTTGTATCTGACCTTCCTTCTCAGGTCGATGTTTCGCACCGAAAGGATCCCGCTGTCGATGTAATTGTACAGCGTCCTCAGCGACACAGGCATTTCCGCTTCATGCTCGGCGTAAATATGCGACAGCGGCTGCCCCTTCTTCACCTGCTTCGAAATAAGGTTGTCAAGGGAATCTATCTGTTCTACTGTCAAATGAACTCCGCGTCTCGAATCCGATCGTCTTCTGCTCGCCGCCGCATCTGCCAGCTTGGCTGAATAAATGTATCTGTTCTTGTTACATTTATCCTTGCGGGCACAACGGTTGCATACATACGGCGGTTTCTCAACAACCGAGCACTTTGACGGTCTGTATCTTGGGCAAATGTCGCTGCACTTGTAATAGCGGCATTTAACGCACAAGATACTGCAGTAGTTTTCAGGACAAAGATTCTTTTGAGCGCACCTTCTGGCATTGACACAGTCGTTGTTCAGATAAAATGAACCGCGAATCAAAGTACGATTAGCACGTATCTCTCTGGACACAGTCTCAGGACATTTGCCGATATCCTCGGATATCTTTCTCATGGACTTTCCGGAACATAACCCGGCTTCGATGATGATTCGTTCACTCAGTGTTATTTGTTTCATGATTACCTCTTTCCCGCAGACAGTAACCACTCAACTTTACACTACCTCATTGCAATACTAAACGCAATATTTTCTCTACTTTTCTCACCCTTTTCTCGACATTTACTTTTTCATTCTAAGACAGTACAGTTGCTTGAATGAAAAAGAGAAAGTAGGGTAAATACACTTAAGAACGGAAAAATAACGTCAGAAATGAAAATAGGGGTAGAAACCAGTAGCAAAGTATGGTAAAATACACCTAAATTCAGCAA
>Ga0256405_10008415_pt1 | contig 14810 bp, 14 predicted proteins | sample RumenRJG_02DNA_FD_189096 | JGI IMG/M metagenome (GOLD analysis project Ga0256405, IMG submission 189096) | Bovine rumen microbial communities from Lethbridge, Alberta, Canada - RJG_02 | ecosystem: Host-associated > Mammals > Digestive system > Stomach > Rumen | place: Canada: Alberta... | reverse complement strand
CGCTCTGAAAGGAGAATACAAATGTCACAGATCATCGAAAGCATACCGAATATCAGCGAAGGCAGAAACAAGGACGTCATCGAGGCGTGCGTGGACCAGATCCGGACGACGCCGGGCTGCACGCTGCTCGACTACTCGTCGGACGAGAGCCACAACCGATCCGTCATCACGTACATCGGCGACGCGAAGGCCGTGGAAGAGGCCAGCGTGAAGCTCGAGAAGAAGGCGGCGGAGCTCATCGACCTGACGAAACACAAGGGCGAGCACCCGAGGATGGGCGCGGTGGACGTCATGCCGCTCCTCCCGATCAAAGACTGCACCACGGAAGACTGCGTGGAGCTGTCGAAGTGGATCGGGAAAAGGATCGCGGAAGAAGTCGGCGTTCCGGTCTTCCTGTATGAGTATTCGGCGCAGCGGCCGGAGCGCAGGAACCTCGTAACGGTCCGGAAGGGCCAGTTCGAAGGCATGGCCGAAAAGGTACAGGAGCCCGACTGGGAGCCGGACTTCGGCGGCCGCAGGATCCACCCGACGGCGGGCGTCACTGCGGTCGGCGCGAGACCGCCGCTCATCGCGTACAACTTCAACCTGAGCACGGACGATGTGACCGTCGCCAAGCGCATCGCGAACATCATCCGCCAGAAGACGGGCGGACTCGATTCCGTCAAGGCGATGGGCTTCATGATCGAAGACGAAGAGACGGGAAAGAAATACGCGCAGGTCTCGTGCAACCTGACGAACTTCGAGGTCGCGCCGATCTACCGCGTCTTTGAGATCGTGAAGATGGAAGCGAAACGCTACGGCGTGATCGTAACAGAAAGCGAACTCATCGGACTCTGCCCGATGAAGGCTTTGATCGACTGCGCGGAGTACTACCTCCAGATCAAAGACTTCGACTTCGGCAAGCAGGTCCTGGAGAATCATATCATCTGATTGCGGGAAACGAATGGACGAACGAAAAAACATAATGGAATACAAGGAGCAGAATTCGCTGACGGAGGAGATCGCGGGGATCCTGCGGTCGCGCATCCTGAAGGGGGAATACAAGATCGGCGAGAAGATCAAAGAGACCCACGTCGCGGAGGAGCTCAAGGTGAGCCGGACACCGATCCGGAAGGCGTTCAAGCAGCTCGAGGACGAAGGGCTGATCGAATACGTTCCGAACCGGGGGTGCTTCGCGCGCGGCTTTACGAGGCGCGACGTGGAAGACATCTACTCGATCCGAAAGGCGCTCGAAGAGCTGACGACGGAATGGGCCGTGGACCGGATCACGGACGCGCAGATCGGCGAGCTTCAGGAGAAGTGCGACGAGATGCAGAAATACGCGGACGCGGGCGACCACGCCGGCGTGCTGGCTTCGAACAAAGAGTTCCACGAGATCATCTACAAGGCGACGGGGAGCAGGTTCATGTCGCAGGTCCTCCGCTCGTATAAGGAATACATCGAGCAGACGACGCGGCCGATCTTTTACGAATCGTCGTTCCTGCAGGACATCGTCGAGGAGCACCGCGAGATTGTGCGCTCGATCAAAGCGAAGGACGCGAAGGCGGCGGTGGCCGCGATGTCGCGCCACATGACGAACTCGATGAAGCGGGCCGAGACGGTCTACAAAGTCTGACCTCCCCGCGGACTCTGCGGCGATCAAAAGCGGCGGCGCGGCGGTTTTGATGACGCGGCGGGATGCCTCAGCCGAAAGCGGCGGCGCGTCGGTTTTGATGACGTTGCGATATGCCGCGGCCGAAAGCTGCGGCGCGACGGCTTTGCGGTACTGCAGTCTCAGGAAAATGCGGCGGAATAGTGTTGGACTATGACGGCGTTTGTTGTAGAATGATAATGGAAAACGACCGGACCGCGGAGGCCCGGCGCAAAGGAGAAGAAACGTGCGTACTGAAAATTTTGAGAAGAGAATGGACGTTGAGGAGTTCCTCAAAGACTATGTGGACGTCGATCGGTTCCACGCGGCGTGCGAACGGTGCCCGCTGTACGGGGCGACCTGGGCGTGCCCGCCGCTCGACTTCGATCCGCTGGATTTCTGGCACAAGTATGACGTCGTGACGATCTACTGCCGCAAGTTCATCTTCGAGGACGAGGACGACTATCCGGAAGATCTGCAGGAGTTCTTCTACGACGCGCGGGGGAAGATCGCGCAGGAGATGTACAAGCGTGAAGAGGAGCAGCCCGGAAGCATCTCGCTTCTCGGCGGCGCCTGCGATATCTGCGGCATAGAAAACTGCTCCCGCAAAAAGGGCGAGCCCTGCCGCTTCCCGAAATACATGCGCCGTTCGCTCGAGGCGCTCGGCGGAGACGCGGAAAAGATGGCGAAGGATTTCTTCGGCATCGAAGTCGAATGGCCGAAAGACGGCAAGCTCAAATTCATGGTCTTCGTCACCGTCCTTCTCCGCCCCGGCTGCTAGCTTTCGTAAGAGGGACGGTTCTCAACTTGTCATTTTTGCGCATTTCGCCCCGACTTCAGCCGGCCTGGGAAATGTGACAGCGAAGGTGCGCATCTCGCCCCGACTTCACACAAAGCGGACGCAAATCAGACATCCGAAACGGCGCAGGCCGTGAAACAATGACAGATCTACCGCTGCGGGAGACCGCGGCGGTTTTTTGTTGCGCACATCCCGCCCGGATCGCCGGCTGGTCGGTTCCGGTCCTGGGATGCGTTCCTTCCGGGCCTTATCCCGCCGGCCCCGCACCCTTTCCCGGGTCGCATCAAAATGAAACTGTAAAATGAATGTATTCTGCCAATGATTCGGGGAAATAACAGCATAAAACGGCCTGAAACCATGGCTTTGATTTGAAAAATGCTGGTGAATCAGCAAAAAACGTGAATGAATTCAGCCATAGTATTGGCGAAATAACAGCACAAATCTCCCCGAAACGGCGAATTTGAACGGATTATTGCTGGTGATTCCGCGGTTTTTGTGAATGAATTCAGCCATAAAATCGCCAAAACAACAGCAACGGCAGTCCGGGCAGGGCTTCGCGCAGCGCAGTATGCGGGTTTTGGCACCATAGATCCAATCAAAGCTATTGAATTCAAAGCGGTTTGCTGCCATTTCAGCGGAAATCGTGCTACCAGGTAGCACAAAAATGCGGGTTTTGGTAGCAAAAAACCAATCAAAACTGCTGAAAACAAAGGAATTTTGCTACCATTTCGGCGAAAATCATGCTACCAGGTAGCATAAAAAAGCGGATTTTGGCAGCAAAAATCCGATCAAAGCCGTTGAATGCAAAGGGTTCTTGCTGCCATTTCGGCGGAATGGCGTTAACCGGGTAGCTAAATACGCGGGGCCGGCGCATCTAAAGAGGTAGAGGGTGCGCGTCTGAAGAGGTAGAGGGTGCGCATCCGGAGGGGCAGGGTGCGTGCCGGGCCGGGCGCCAGAGCGGGTGGCAGGATGGCCGAAAGGGGGCCGCATACCCTGAAAGTTACCTCGCGGTTATTTTTAAACGTGTGTCCGCGGTGGTTTTGATCAAAAACGGGAGCGTCCGGAAGGGTGTTTTTTGATGCCGAAAAGGGCCGTTTCGGGGGTGCTCTTTTTGCCTCCAGGCGTTGGTTTTTGAACATAAAAAGTAACCAAATAATAACCTATAGAAATAATATGTAATAGACTGGAAATAAAGGTAAAAACATGGTAAATAATCAGGATATATTTTTATCTGCGAAACGTTGGAATTGCAACGGTTACGGAGAACGAAGGCGCAGAAACGGCCGGTTTTTTGAAAAAATCCAAAAAATAACCGAAAAATAATTCAAAAGCATATACACGGGCTCCGGATTATGTTACTTTATAGTTACCAAAACGAAGGGAGACCAAATCATGAAGTCAATGGAGAGAACAACGAGAACAATGATCATCGCGATCGCATTCGTGATCATCGCACTCTTCGCAGCGGCTGCAAACGCGGAAGCAAGCACGGAGTATAAGACCGTCAAATCCGCCGGCGCCAAAGTTCTCGAAAAGATCAACGCCCACAAGGGAACGATCAAGATCGACTTCGAGTCTTCCTCCAGAGACGGCAACGCGATCGCAAAGAAGATCTTCCACAGCGCGATCAACCAGAGCGAGATCAAAGACTACATTAAATACGGTCTCTACCAGGGATACAAACTCACATGGACCGCGCAGGGCTATGAAGGCAAATATCACTTCTCCTTCAAATACAAGGTAAACTACAGGATCACCAAGGCTGAGGCCGCTGCTTTCGAGACAAAGCTCACGAAGGTCGTCTACGGCATGAAGCTCCAGAACAAGGGCAACAAAGCCAAGATCAAGAAGATCTACAAGTGGATCACGAAGAACGTCAAGTACGACAAGAAATCCAAGGGAACCAAGAAATACACAGCGTATGCAGCGCTCATCAATAAAAAGGCAGTCTGCCAGGGCTACTCAGTGCTCTTCTACAGAATGTGCAAAAAGGCCGGCGTCAACGCAAAGGTCATCACGGGAACGGGCAACGGCGAGAACCACGCGTGGAACATCGCGAAGGTCGGCAAGAAGTACTACAACCTCGACGCCACATGGGACGCCGGAAGAGCTGCCAAGAACTACAAGTACTTCCTCAGAGGAAACAAGGCGTTCAAACATCACGTCAGAAACAGCGAGTTCGTTTCGAACGCATTCTACAACGCTTATCCGATGGCGAAATAAGAAAGATCAAAACCTTCGCCGCAACGCATCGCGCGGCAGGCGGACAGGATCGGAACGCAAAAATGTATACTCCCAAATGGTTTAAATAAGTTGGTTGTAAATGGCAGAAAGCCCGTCCGAAAGGGGCGGGCTTTTCATTACCTTTGATTTGCAATATTCAGAAACGCTTAGATAAGTTGCGCTTTCCCGGCATTATTTCACGTAGACTTTCGGGAGACGCTGGCCGAACGCGCAGAGGATCTCGTAGCTGATCGTGTTGGTGCAGTCCGCGATGTACTGCGGCGAGATCGTATGCTTCCCGTCCGTTCCCATCACGATCACCTCGTCGCCGAACTTCACGTCCGGGACGTCCGTCACGTCGATCATGCACTGGTCCATGCAGATGTTCCCCGCGATCGGGCAGATCACGCCGTTCACGATCACGCGGCCCTTCGCCGAGTACGCGCGCGGCAGCCCGTCCGCGTAGCCGAGGTTGATCGTCGCGATCTTCGAGTCGCGTTCGCAGGTGAACTTCCGCCCGTAGCTCACGGCGGAGCCCTTCTTCAAAGTCTTCAGGTGGATGATGTTCGCCTTGACCGACATGCACGGCCGGAGCGGCAGATTCTCTTTGTGCACGTCGTCCGACGGATACACGCCGTAGAGGATGATCCCCGGCCGCACCGCGTCGAAATTCGTGGACGGCAGGTCGATGATCGCCGCGCTGTTCGCCATCGTCATGAACGGGATGTCGAGCCCCGCTTCATTCACCGCCTCGCGGAAATGCAGGAACCGTTCCTCCTGCAGCTGCGAATACGATTTGTCCGCCTCGTCCGCCGTCGAAAGGTGCGAGAACAAAGCCTTTGCTTTGAAGTTCGGCAGTTCTTCCATCTTGCGGATCTCTTCGATCGCGTGCTCGGTGTCGTCCCACTGGTAGCCGATCCTTCCCATGCCGGTGTCCACCGCGATCATGCCGAAGACGGTCTTTCCCTGGACCTTCGCCATGTCGCTGATCGCCTTCGCGTTCTGATACGAGCACACCGCCGGCGTCACGTCGTACCGGACGAGCATGTCCGCGTACATGTCCGGCGTCAGGCCGAGGATGATGATCTCCTCCTTCGCGCCCGCCTCGCGGAGCGTCACGACTTCGCTCATCGTCGACACCGCGAAGGTCTTCACGCCGTTGTCGCGGAGCACCTGCGCCACGCGGATGCAGCCGTGCCCGTAGGCGTCGGCTTTGATCACGGCAAGCATTTCCGGGTCGGGCCCGATCCGTTTATAGATTTGTTTCACATTGTAGTCCAGGTTGGAGAGGTTGACCTCCACCCAGACCGAACGAAGAGCATCTGTAAACACTTACGTTACCTCTGCATTGCTGTCTCTCTTTTGCCAAAACCCTTTTCTCAAAGCCGCCGCGCCGGGGTCCTTTCCGGCTGCCGGCGATCCGGCCCTTTGCGGGCTTCAGATCTTCGGCTTTCTTACGATGATGTCTTCTCTCGCCGGACCGTTGGAAACGTAGGTGATCGGGCATTCGATCCTGCGCTCGATCTCGTCTACGTAATTCCGGCAGGCTTCCGGGAGCTCGTCCCAGCTGCGGATGCCGGTGATGTCCGACTTCCAGCCGGGCAGCTTTTCGATGACCGGCCTGGCTCTGTATAAATAGGTCGTATTCGGGAAATCGTGGAAGATCTCGCCGTCTACGTCGTACGCCGTCACGATGGGGATCTCGTCCAGATAGCCGAGCGGATCCAGCACGGTGAGCGCCACTTCCGTCGCGCCCTGGACTTTGCATCCGTAGCGCGAAGCGACGCAGTCGTACCAGCCGACCCTTCTCGGACGGCCCGTCGTGGCGCCGTATTCGCCGCCGTCTCCGCCGCGCGCCCGGAGCTCGTCCGCCTCGTCCCCGAAGATCTCGGAAACGAACGCGCCCGCGCCGACCGCGGAAGAATACGCCTTCGAGATCGCGAGAACGTCTTTGATCTCGTAGGGCGGGATGCCCGCGCCCGCGGCCGCGCCGCCCGCGATCGTATTGGAACTCGTCACCATCGGATAGATGCCGAGATCGATGTCTTTCATCGAGCCGAGCTGGCCCTCCAGCAGGATGTTCTTGCCCGCGTCGATCGCTTCGTGAAGGAACTTCACGGTGTTCGCGATGTAGGGCTTGATCATCTCCTTATACTCCATCATGGTGTCGTAAAGGTCGTCCGGGTCGAGTTCCGGCTTGTGGTAGAGGTTCTTGATCAAAGCGTTTTTGATCGTGCAGACGTTCTCGATCCGGTCGCGGAGCTCCTGCTCGGGCATGAACAGTTCGTTCGCCTGGAAGCCGATCTTCGCGTATTTGGCCGAATAGCACGGCGCGATGCCGGATTTGGTCGATCCGAACGATCTGCCGCCGAGCCGCTCCTCCTCGTAGCCGTCCAGCAGGATGTGGTACGGCATCACGAGCTGCGCGCGGTCCGAAACGAGCAGATGCGGCGCCGGAACGCCCTGGTCCGTAATGTTTTTGATCTCCTCGATGAGTTTCGGGATGTTCAGCGCAACGCCGTTCCCGAGCACGCACGTCACGTCCGGATAGAACACGCCGGACGGGAGCATGTGCAGCGAAAACTTGCCGTATTCATTTTTGATGGTGTGGCCGGCGTTGCTGCCGCCCTGAAACCGCACGACGACGTCAGAATCCGCGGCAAGCGTATCCGTGATCTTGCCTTTTCCTTCGTCGCCCCAGTTTACTCCTACGATTGCTTTTACCATTGATATCTCCTTAGATTTATACTTCGATGTCCGCCTTGAGCCCGAGGTCTTCTTTGTTCTCTTCCAGCAGCGGCCGGATCACTTCGGCGAGGTATTCCGCCGTCTGTTCCGGCGCGCGGCCGACGTAATTCTCCGGCTTGAGCGCCTTTTCCAGGTCTTCGGCCGACACGTGGAACATCGGGTCTTTCTCGATGCGCTCGATCAGGTCATTCGGCTTTCCCTCTTCCTTGACCGTGCGGCCCGCTTCCATGGACAGCTCGCGGATCCGCTCGTGGAGCTCCTGCCGGTCCCCGCCGGCCTTCACGGCGTCCATCATGATGTTCTCCGTCGCCATGAACGGAAGCTCCTCCCGGAGGTGCTTTTCGATGACCTTCGGATAGACGACGAGGCCGTCCGTGATGTTGATGTAAAGCTCCAGGATGCTGTCCGCCGCGAGGAACGCCTCAGAAACGGAGATCCGCTTGTTGGCCGAATCGTCCAGCGTCCGCTCGAACCACTGCGTCGCCGCGGTGATCTCCGGATTGAGGACGTCCGCCATCAGATAGTTCGCGATCGAAGCCATCCGCTCGGACCGCATCGGGTTGCGTTTGTACGCCATGGCGGAAGAACCGATCTGCGATTTCTCGAACGGTTCTTCGATCTCTTTCATGTGCTGGAGCAGCCGGATGTCGTTGCTGAACTTGTGCGCGGACTGCGCGACCCCGGCGAGCACGCCGAGCACGCGCGTGTCGACTTTGCGCGAATACGTCTGCCCCGAGACGGGGTAGCACGCGTCGAAGCCCATCTTCTCCGCGATCTTCCGGTCGAGCGCCCGGCACTTTTCGTGGTCGCCGCCGAAGAGTTCGAGGAACGAAGCCTGCGTGCCCGTGGTGCCTTTGCTCCCGAGGAGTTTGACGGATCCCAGCATGTGGTCCAGATCCTCGAGGTCCATGACGAGGTCGTTCATCCAGAGCGTCGCGCGTTTCCCGACGGTGGTCGGCTGCGCGGCCTGGTAGTGCGTGTACGCCAGCGTCGGCAGGGCTTTGTATTCTTCCGCAAAGTCCGCGAGCCCGGCGATCGCGTTCAGGAGTTTCTTCCGGATGAGGCGCATCGCTTCCGTCATGATGATGAGGTCGGTGTTGTCGCCGACGTAGCAGCTCGTCGCGCCGAGATGGATGATGCCTTTCGCTTTGGGGCACTGGACCCCGTACGCGTATACGTGCGACATCACGTCGTGGCGGACTTCTTTTTCGCGCGCCTCCGCGACGTCGTAATTGATCTCGTCTTTGTGCGCCCGGAGCTCTTCGATCTGCTCGTCCGTGATGTCGAGGCCGAGCTCCTGCTCCGCTTCGGCGAGCGCGATCCAGAGCCTTCTCCACGTCCGGAATTTCTTGTCCGGCGAGAAGAGGTATTTCATCTCTTTGCTCGCGTACCGCGTGGAAAACGGACTCGTATAGGTGTCTTTCGCCATATCGTACCTCCCTGGGAACGATCGTTATCGTGTCATGGATGATGCGGGCCTTGCCGCGGCTTCCCCTCGGCGGGAAACGCCGGCTACCAGGTGCATTTGCTGGTGTTCGTCCAGATGCCCATCTTCTCCGCCTGTTTGATGAGGTCCTCCCGGAAGTCCGGATGCGAGATGTTGATCAGCGCTTCCGCTCTCTCCCAGGTGGTGCGTCCCTTCAGGCAGGCCGCGCCGTATTCGGTCACGACGTAATGCGTCGCCGAACGCGGGGTCGTTACGATCGAGCCTTCCGGAAGCGTCGGCGTGATGAGCGACGTCTTGCTGCCGTCTTTGTTCGTTCTCGTGGAGTGCAGGCAGATGAAGCTCTGTCCGCCTTCGGAGAGGAACGCGCCGTGCACGAAGTCGAGCTGTCCGCCGGTCCCGGAAATGTGCCGCGGGCCGACCGATTCGGCGTCGATCTGGCCGAAGAGGTCGAGCTGGATGCAGCTGTTGATCGAGACGAACTTCGGAATGTCCGCGATGACCTGGACGTTGTTGACGTAGTTCACCGGCATCGTGTAGCAGACCGGGTTGTCGTCGATGAAGTCATATAGTTTCTTCGTGCCGCCGGCGAAACCGTAGACGATCTTGCCGGGGTGGTTGGATTTCTTGCTGGAGATTTTGCCGGCGTTGTACAGGTCGACGTAAGAGTCGACAAGCATTTCCGTGTGCCCGTTCAGATCCTTGACGTCGGAGTCCGCGAGCATGGAGCCGATCGCGGCGGGGAGTCCGCCGATCCCGAGCTGCAGCGTGCTTCCGCTCTGGATCTTGTTCACGACGAACTCGGCGATCTTCTTGTCGTCGGCGTCCGGATCCTTGTTCGGGATCTGGGCGAGTTCAGGATCGCTTCCTTCGACGACGTAGTCGACGTCGGCGATGTTCACGAAGGCGCGTTCGCCGAACGCGCGCGGCATGTTATGGTTGACCTCGACCACGACTTTTTTCGCGATGTCGATCAGGCGCCACTCGTCGGCGACCTGCGGCCCGAGGTTGAAGTTGCCGAATTTGTCCATAGGCCCGACCTGGATGTACAGGATGTCGATCCCCTTCGGGTTGAGATCCCAGTAGAACGGGAGCTCCTGGAAAAGCATCGGGATGTACCAGCAGCGGCCGTCTTTGTTGATCTTCCGGTCCGCGCCGTTGAAGTGCGACGAAGCGAACTTCACCTGGTCTACAGAGTCGGATCCCTGATAGATCTGGAAAGGAGCGAGCGGGATCGTGATGTTCGACACGACCTCCACGTCCTTCAGCTTCTTCGCGCGCTTGCCGAGCTCCATGTCGCAGTCGTAAGGGACCCCGTGTCCCGTGCCGTAGCTGATGCGCATGCCGTTCTTCACGAGCGCCGCCGCTTTCTTTGCCGTCGTGAGTTTCCGGGAGTACATACCCGGTACGGATGTAATCTTGTACATGTCTTTTCCCTCCTGAAAGAATGTGTATCTGACTTGGTTCCCGGGCCGGCCGGAAGCCGCGGCTCTCCCGCGTTTTCTCCGCCGCGCCGGAAACGATCTTTATTGTTCGCACATACATAATTATTATAACATATTTGGCGGACGGAAACGGCGGGTTCTTTTTCCCGGGTGCGGGTTTCCCTACGGAACTGATGTAAAATGGGAAAAAGATCATTGCTGGTTTGTTGATTGGCTAAGTGTTATGGTTGAAAGAAAGGAGAAACAATGTACGGCTTTACAAGAACCAAACGGGGAGCCGGAGCATCCAGACGAAGCTCGACGCTGAAGGAGCAGCTCGATCTGCTGCTCGACGCGGTCGATCCGGTAAAAACGCAGGAACCGATCGTCGCGGACGATGACGTGGAAATGCTCGCACTCCTCATCCGGAACGCGCGTCCGACTTGCGCGGGTGGGGTACAATGGAATACAGAACAGTCCGCGGCCGCAAGGCCGCCCGATACAGGGAGGAAAAACCATGGAGGAAAACAATCTGAATGAAATACCGGGGCTCACCCCGGAATGGGTGCAGCAGGAGATCCGGCGGACGCGGCACAACAAAGAGCTCGCGCTGTACGGGATCTGTTCGGCGATCGGCGTACTGTCGGTCCTCGGCATGATCGCTTCCGCGGTGGGCGCGGACAGCGCCGGCGGGCTTGCCGCCGCGGCAGGAGGAGATCTCGGCGCGCTGGCGCCTTTGATCCTGATGATCACGGGCTTCATCACGGGGATCGGCTACCTGATCGCGATGTCCGTCTGGTACATCATCTCGCTGTACCAGCTCTACGCGAACCAGATGGCATACAGCGTGAAGGTCTCCGAGAAGAATTTCCCGGAGATCTATCAGAAGGTGCAGGAATACTCGCAGCTGCTCGGGATGCGGCCGCCGGAAGTTTACGTGCAGCAGATGAACGGCGAGCTGAACGCGTTCACGTGCTGGGTGCCGGGGAAAACGTTCATCCAGCTCAACGCGGAAGTCGTCGACGTTGCCTACATGGAGCACCGCGATCTGGATCCGGTGCTGTTCATCCTGGCGCATGAGATGGGACACGCCTATCTTCACCACGTTCAGCTGCAGTACAACCTGTGGCCGATGCTCGTCGTGTTCATCCCGTTCGTCGGACCGGTGATCCTGAACAATCTGCTGAGCAGGGCCAGGGAGTATTCCAGCGACCGCGTCGCGCAGGCGCTGACCGGAGGAAAGGCGGAGCGTGAGACGATGATGCTCCTGTCCGCCGGACGGCACCTCTACAAATATCTGGACACGGCGGATTACTATGTGAAGATCACGGTGGACCACAACGCGATCGAGCGGCTCGCGCGGTGGGTCGCGAATCTGCTCGCCAGCCATCCGATCATGCCGTTCCGCGTCCGGGCGATCCTGGATCCGTCCAAGAAGAGCGGCCGGCTGCTCTAGGAAATACTAGCCATAGCAATCAGATTATTCTTGCCGTATTAAAACAGCCGCTCTCCGATCTTTGGGAGCGGCTGCTTTCATAACACTCTGTGAAAACTAAACGAACATTTGCTGAAGAAGTCCCTTTTTCAATTCCTTATACTTATCTAACCTACGTTGATGAAGCGTGATAGTATCATCGAGTTTCGTCAAGAACTCCCCGATTCTGACTTGCTCTGCCAAAGAAGGAACCATAATGGTAAGTTCTTTAAGCTTTTCCTGTGACATCGTAGGCACACTGCTACCGCCAGTAATATCGCGGACTTTTTTCATAAATTCATCTGTTCGCACAGAATTAAATATGAAATATCCAGCCACTTCCTCGACTGGTGTTAACAAGGCAAACTGAGGATTTATCGTTGCTTTTTCCTTTAATTCTTTGACATATCCAATCTTTCCAATCGATGCCGTTTTCGTAAATAATATGTCACCAGGCTGGACTTTTATTTCAGGGGACTCTTCATATTTCTCCCAAGACAGATATTTATTATTAATTAAGGATACGCGTCCTTCATCATCGATATCTGCAGGGCTGAATGTTATGGCACCGCTTCCTGGTTCTACTAAGTCAGTTTGCTTATATCCGCGGAACCCGATTCTTCCTCTTAGAGAAACCAAATCTCCCAACTTACGCTGTTCCCAATCGCCAGTAAACTCAGGGAATCTCATTTCCGGAATGGCAGCTCCGTTTCGAGAGAACATTTTTTGAAGGCATCCATTTTTGTATTCTTTGATTGCTTCTAACTTACGCTGATGAAGAGTGATAGTATTGTCGAGATTTGAAAAAAACTCGCCGATTTTTACCGCTTCATCTTTAGAAGGCACAGTTATAGGCATTTTTTCAAATGATTCTCTTGAGATGTAGAAAATCGTAGAGCCTGCTGACTGCAACTTCATGTACCGTCTCGCCTCATCAGACTGAAAATAGGAATACCAAAAGTCTATGATGTTTTTGTCTTTAGGTACAAGCCCTATAAAGGTCTGATTTGTTATTAAATCCTGCGTAACTATAGCAACTACGCCAAATGTTGCACTTGAGGATACTATCAATGAATCCTTCGGTATGATTTTCAGATTCATTTTTTTAATAGTTTCTTCGGTTACATACTGGCCCGATAAAGTGCCGTTAAGGTATTTCCCTTCAATGTCTTCTATCCTTGTCCACGGAACAATACCTCCGAATTCTTTGGGTTTGTCTCTCATTGGTACAATAAAATCTGAGAACTCATCGGATAACTTACGCTGTTCCCAATCGTCTGTGAATCCGGGGAATCGGATTATTGGCACATTCTTTCCCATAAGACCTACTCCTTAAACGGGAACACCAGCCCGAGTTCGTCAAATGATTTCTTCAAGTTTTCCGAAACGGTTGATATTTCGGTGTCAATATCTTTTAGCTCCTTGGTTACCTTGTCAAAATCGATCTCTTTTTCGGGTTCGGAAGTGTCCACATATCTCGGGATGTTTAAGTTGTAATCATTCTCAACGATCTCTTTGATCGTTGCAACATGAGCATACCGGTCGACATCGACTCTGTTCTCGTAGGTCTTAACGATTTTCTGTATGTTCTCATCCGTCAGTTCGTTTTGTTTTTTCCCTGACTTGAATTCTTTGCTTGCATCGACAAACAGAACGTTGCCGCTGTTACCGTTCCGTTTTTGTTTGAATACAAGAAGTGCGACCGGAATGCTTGTTCCGTGAAACAGATTGGCGGGAAGCCCGATCACAGCGTCCAGCACATTCAGATTTGCAATTAAGTATCTGCGGATCCGATCTTCAGCGGCACCGCGGAACAATACGCCGTGCGGAAGCAGGACTGCGATCCTTCCGTCCTCACCCATGTGATACACCATGTGCTCGACGAATTGTAGATCCGCCTTTGTTTTCGGGGCGAGCACGCCGCAGGCGGCATAGCGTTCATCCTCCAGATAAGAAGGATCCGCTGCGGTGTTTTTTGCAGAGTAGGGGGGATTCGATACCTGTATATCGAACGGAACCGGCTCGCCGTTCTCATAGAACGGGTCCTGCTTCAAGGTGTCTCCGTTGTATGCGGAGAACTGTTTATAAGGGACTCCGTGCAGGAGCATGTTCATGCGGTTCAGGTTATAGGTGGTCGAGTTGAGTTCCTGAGAATAGAAGTGTCCGACTTTATGCTCGGGAAGGTTGTTCTTGACCTGCAGTAATAACGATCCGGATCCTGCGCAGGGGTCGCAGGCGTTTTTCACTTCCGTCAATCCGAAAGTTGCAAGCCGGGCGAGTAAAACCGACGCACACGTGGCCGTGAAGAATTCTCCAGCCTTCTTTCCCGCGCCGCTCTGGAACAGGCCGATCAGTTGCATGTAAGCGGTCCCAAGATAGTCGAATGTTGTATTCTTTACATCAAAGCTTAAGTCGTTGATCTTGAGCATGACTTTTGAAATGAGGGACGTCCGTTCTGACACTTCGCGTCCGAGATGATCGGCTTTCAGGTTCATGTCGTCGAACAACCCGCTGAACGCCGCCTCGGAGTCCTCTCCGATTGTCGATGCAGTCAAGGCATTCACTGCCTTTTCCAGCGTTTCAACGGTAAATTCATTTCGGTGAATCAAATCAATCAAGTTGGTCCACAGGTTCTCCGGCTCGATGACATACCCAAGATGATCGATAGACCAGCCTCGCACAACGTCGGTGTAATCTTTCTTTGATAATGCTTCCTGATAGGTCAGCCCGTCATCCTTTAGAAGGTCGTTCATGTAATTGACCGTTCGCTCGCTCAAGTAGCGGTAAAAGATCAACCCCAGAATATAGTTTTTGAATTCAGAGGCATCCATGTTGCCCCGGAACTCGTTTGCGATCGCCCATAATTGTTTTGCCAGTTCTTCTGATTTCCCTTTTACGTCGTCTGCCATGCTTATTCTCCTTCGGCTGTATATTTGTTATAACTATCCGTCAGAAATTCCATGATCTGATCGATCAGCGTTGTGATTTTGAGAAGCCCTTTCACGCCCTCCCCGATCAGTTCCTTACGCAGGATCTCCTTTGTAACCGCTTTGGTGTCTGCGAAGTAT
>Ga0256405_10008414_pt1 | contig 14810 bp, 11 predicted proteins | sample RumenRJG_02DNA_FD_189096 | JGI IMG/M metagenome (GOLD analysis project Ga0256405, IMG submission 189096) | Bovine rumen microbial communities from Lethbridge, Alberta, Canada - RJG_02 | ecosystem: Host-associated > Mammals > Digestive system > Stomach > Rumen | place: Canada: Alberta... | reverse complement strand
ATTATTTTTAAAATTCCGCTGGCGCAAAACATTTTTCTGTCTATAATGACAATAACGTCAATAGTAACTTCTCCCAAAACAGCAAAAATAATTAACTTTAAGAACTACAACTTGAGGCAGATTATGACGTTATCTGCATACGTCGCAGTTTTCCTAAACAGACAACTGCAAGCAATTTGACATGGAAGATAAATAATTCCAGCGTCTAAAGCTGATAATCACAAACAAAAAAAATAGGTATTTGTTCAGTCAAATACCTATTTTTTTGTTTTAGGAGTCCTCAAAAGACTTAACTGCCAGATCCTGAAGACTTTTCATGCTCATAAGACCAGGCCTTTACATATGCAGACAGCGCATTGATGATCTCAAAGAGCATCCACAGGAATGTGAACAGAATGGCAAGAGCCAGAAAGTACTCATAGTACTTTGGAATTCCCCTGCTGATAAATGATTTGAACTTGAAGAAATCCAAAGTTACATTGACAGTACAAATCAGGCAGAAAAATGAACACCAGGCAACAGTCGCTGCGTCAATGTTATCCAGGATCATCAAATCTGTACCATCAAAAATCCAGTCAATGAAAAATACAAATCCAATGGAAAAAAGTGTTACTACTGGAATTACAAACTTCAAAGATCGTTTTAAAATGTTTGTAAATCTGAACAAGCCAATAGCACTTAAACATGTAAAGTAGCAGCAACTTGTATATGCACAAAAATATCCTTCATCTGTAAGTGCATCGTAACATGCATATAGACCGGCACTTGCTCCCTGAATCATGGCAAAAAGCAGAATATAAATTAAAGAATGCTTTGGTTTTGAAGCACCTATACAACCTATAACAAGAGCTATAAGTCCTGTTAATAAACTTATATCATCAAACTTGTCTACGCCAGCACCAAAATCATATGCATCAACAATCTCAATAGAAAGCTGAGCAGAAACCATTGTCAGCAACAGAATCAAAAGACATTTATTCGATGTCCTGTTCAGAGTAGAAACCTTTTCACTACCATTAAGAGCTAAAGTTCCATTCATATCGATTGAACGAATTACAGGATTTGCAAGTAAGTTATATATAATCTTTACAGAACCTCTGAATAACCGCTTTACTGCGTCCTTAACATTCACTGAAAACTCCGTTTTTTTAAATTATGCAATTAGATGGTAATTATGAATATTTTTTCAATTCAATCCAGCCAGACACATATGGTAATTCATGTACCGTTGGTAAATTTAATATTTTCACCTATATGATAAACAATAATCTTCTTCTTTTCTTTTGCAAAAATATGCCTTTTTGTAAAATTGGGATTTAAGCGCATCTATTGGTAGTTTGTGTGAGCACAGACTTGTTATCAAAATTCCTTCCTTAAATCAATGCATTTTCAATCCCTCCCGCGTGATAGCGTGAGCTAAAAAACATACTTAATTTAATTTTCAACGATGATTTTTTTAATTCATCGCACAATTATGTTTAAATAATGCTCTATCATATGGATTTTTCTGCTAAACTTTTTCGTCTAAAGATTAAATGAGGTATATAAAGTGAAGAAATCTAATCGTTTAAGTACTAAAAATTCAATGGCAAACCGTGCAAGACGCCGTCAGACTTTCATCAAGAGCTGCAAGGCTCTTCAGCACGCCCGCCAGAACGTATTTTTCCTGCAACAGAAATCAGACGCCTAATTTTGGCACTCTTCTTGCTTATAAATAAAAAATTCCCTAAGGTGGCAAATTAATGCCACTTTGCACATTATTTTATGCAAGGAGAGATCTATGTACGGCCGTAATCTTAAAGCCTATCAGAGAACTAATGTAAACGCGGAAATTTCCGTAGCCGATCCTTACTATGTAACCAAGATGCTTTTTCAGGGTGCCTATGAGCGTATGGCTCAGGCAAAGGGCGCAATTGAACGAGGAGATCTGGCTCTAAAGGCAAAAAAACTGTCTTCAGCTACTGCAATTATTGAATATTTGCGTAGTACCTTAGATTTTTCACAAAGTCAGTCTATAGCTCAGAGTCTATATGATTTATACTCATACATAATCGATCAGCTTGCTGATGCCTCTTTAGGCGTAATTATTCAGCCAATTGATAATGCTATTCGCACTTTGATGCCAATCAAAAAAGCCTGGGACTCGATTCCTGTTTCAGCCCAGCAGGAAGCAAGCTCAAAACGTACTCAGGAGCAGTGGAACGTCGAACTTAATAATGCGGAGAGTATGGCAAGCGGTCATGTTTAGTATGGAGATAAAATGACTCTTGACGAAATCATTCAGAAAATAACAGAAGCGGAGAATTCCATCTCAATAGAAATGGAAAAAAACCGCTTCGATTTTGCTGTCGACTATATTGAACGCTCACAGGCTCTTTTAAAGGAACTTGTGCAGATGAAAGACTCTCTTTCACAAGAAGATCTGTTAAAGGCTCAGGAGTTTGCCAGAGCCTACTCAGAGCATATCAAAGAACAGGTAAAGTTCCTTGCAGTTGAAAGAGCAAAAACAGGCGAAGAATACAAAGGTGTACGAGTTCGCCATGCTGTTTCAAACAAGTATAATCAGTTTAAGCAGAGCGCAAATACCAGCTCTTTCAATATTTCAAATAAATCATAATTACAACCTAACTATCTAAGGTATTTATATGTCAGACAATAATGAGGCAATGCTCAATGAGGCATATGATTTAGACAATCTTGCAAAGGCCCTTGGAGGTCTTGACTCCTTTGATATGGAAAAAATCAAGGAACTTCAGGAAATCCAGGCAAATATGGCAGACTTTCTAATCGACAGATTTGCAGCAAATATTGAAGCCTTTAAAAAGCATATGCCGGATGTGGCAAAAACATTCGAAAACTACCGCCCCAAAAAGACAATGGAATTTTTCTGTACTGGCAACGGAATTCCAAATCTTGAGTTTATCGACACTCACAACATTGTTTATAAAACCTTAGATCCGTTCGCACTGTGCCGCATACAGATTGAGTACATTTTAAAGGAAAACGGACTATCTCAGATCCGCTACGATCCTGAATGGGATCCGTTAGGACAGATTCATTTCAAATACGAAAACGCCACCATTAAGATTGAAAAAAGTGTAGAGCGTAACCGTAAGGCCACCATAGAGGAATTAAAATCAGTTCCTAACTGTTTTATGTTCGGTGTGGGACTTGGCTATCAGCTTTCAGAACTGTATCAGCGTGTTGAAATTGCAAATCTGATTCTGGTAGAACCAGATCTTGATATGTTCTTTGCATCCCTCCATACCTTTGCATGGGATAACCTGCTTGATTATCTTGAGGAAAACCACTTTGGTATTCATCTGATGCTTGGGCAGACACCAGAACAGTTCTATATTGACATGGAACAGTACTACAAAATGCACGGACGCTTCCTCTCTGGAAGCTACCTTGGCATTGTTCACAGTTTTACCAAGGAAATCAGAGAAATTGCCAAGGTTATCAAAAAGGAGTATACCTCCGTTCACACCGGTTTAGGCTTCTTTGATGATCATCTGTTCGGTGCAAGCCATGCGTGCAATGCCATTGTATCAGGCAAACACTTTGTTGATTTCAGAAAGAAACTTGATAAGAAATACAAAAATTTACCAGTTTTTATCATAGGCTCAGGTCCTTCTTTAGATAATGACATTCCTTTCTTAAGAAAGAACCAGGATAAAGCAATTATTATCGCCTGCGGTACAGCTGTTGACACCCTCTATCATGCTGGTATCAAACCTGATTTTTATGCCTGCACGGAAAGAACACCTGAAATCAGACAGGCATTAGATGTAATTCCTGACAAACACTTCTTTGATGACATCATTCTGCTTGCATCGGATGTTGTTCACCCTAATACACTTGACAAGTTCACCCATACTGCAATTTTTGGTAAATTGGATGAACCATTCTATACCTTTGCCTTCAGACAGATTAAGGAAATACAGAACATCAAGCTGATTCAGATGATGAATCCTCTTGTTGGTAATTTAGGTGTGTCAGGTGCTCTGTACCTGGGATTTGAAAACCTGTATCTGTTTGGTCTGGATAACGGCAAAAAATATGGTACTGAAAGTATTCACTCGAAGTATACTGCCCTCTATCAGAAGCATGGTACATCAGATAAAGGTGGATCATACGTGACCGATGCACTGGTTGAAGGTAATTTTGGCGGACCATTTGAAACCGGTTACTACTTTAAGATTGCCGCAAGAAATATCGGCTTTATCCTCGGCGTATTCCAGCGTGAATTCAAAAATGTAACCTGCCATAACTGTGCTGACGGCGTAAAAATTGACAACACCATACCAAAGCACTCTTATGATCTCAATTTTGATAACCGTGCTGTTATTGACAAGTCAAAATTCAGAGATTACATAAATAATGAGCTTACCACCAGAATCAATGTCAATATGGAAGAGCTTGAAGCTCTGTTTGATCATGATCTCTTTGACAGTGTTATTTCCAGACTGCAGAATGTTCTTGAAAAGAAAGCAACTTCAAGGACTGGTTATGTTCAGCTCTTTGAGATGGTTTCTGAAATTATTACCGATCTCCACAAGATGGAAAAAACATCTTTCATTGGTGACTGTGTGGATGGTACTCTGCAGACAATCTTTATTATTGCTACAAGAACTCTGTACAACTCTCTTGATGAGGAACTGGTACTGTCAAAGGTATCAGAAATCATTGATATTGCCATTGAGTTCCTTGAAGAGGCCAAGATTCTTTACAAGCACACTCCTCACTATATTATCGGAGAGCACCACAAATATTATGAGAACGGAATGCTGGGCATTGATACCAAGAGAGTTAAGGCCCCTCCTCTGCCAAGCTTGATAAAACTCAAAAAGAATGACTATGTTGATCCTCAGCAGGTCTTTGAAAAGAGGTATGAATAACTGATAAAAAACGCCACTTTAAAAGTGGCGTTATTATTTGAGATCTAAAGGCTGCTACTTCTTTTTAGGTGCAGCCTTTTTGGCTGGCTGTGAGGTCTTTTTAGGACGGTGTGACAGCACCAGTCCAGTACCTTCCTTCTTAGCCTGAGCAATTGCCTTTCTTTCGGCCTTATCAAAGCCTGTAGACTTCATTGATCGGGCATATTCGCGCTCAATCTTGGCCTGACGCTTCTCTGCTCTCATCTGAGACTGAGTCTGACGCTTCTGTGCTGGCTTTTCATTTGCATATGGATTATCGCCTTCCTTAAAGTCAATAATTACAGGTGAACCCATAATATTAAGTGACTTTCTGTAGCAGTTGATAATATAGCGCTTATATGAATCAGGCACCTTTGAAACCTTATTGCCGTGAATAATGATTCTTGGTGGATTATAACCGCCAGCATGTGCATACTTAAGCTTGATCCTTCGACCACCAGAAATTGGAGGTTCATGCTCTTCAATTGCAGCTCTTAAAATTCGGTTTAACAGTGATGAGCTGTGACGGGTGGTAGCACCCTCATAGGCCTCATCAATTGACTCAAAGAGATGACCTACTCCGGTTCCGTGCAGAGCTGAGATAAAGTGAACTCTTGCAAAGTCCACAAAGCCCAAACGGTTATTAAGCTCAAGCTTAATCTCATCTTTTACAGATACATCAAGACCATCCCACTTGTTAACAGCAATAACAAGTGATCTGCCAGACTCTAAAATAAAGCCAAGTAATGATAAGTCCTGATCGGTAACATGTGATCTTGCATCAATCACTAAAAGTGCAACATTACAGTCTTCAATTGCCTTTAAGGTTTTAACAATAGAGAACTTTTCAATGTCTTCAGATACCTTGCGTCTCTTTCTAACACCTGCAGTGTCAATAACGATGTACTTCTTGCCGTCACGTTCTAGAGGAATATAGATAGAGTCACGGGTAGTACCTGGATGATCGGCAACAACCACTCTGTCCTCGCCTAACAGACGGTTAGTCAGAGTTGATTTACCAACATTTGGCTTACCAACAATTGCAAACTTTACAGGAAGATCTGCAAATGGAACACTGCGGCTGTCCTCTGCACCAGAATCAACATCCTCACCCTTCATACGGGCACGGAACTTTTCCTTGTGGCCGTGCCAGTCAAAACCGCCGCCAACAACATCTACAGGTACATTCTCAAGGAAGTTGTAACCTTCCTCCCACAATGCATACTGCTCCTCTTCTTCCTTTCTTTCACGTTCTTCAAGTTCCTCTACTGACAAGTCGCAGTCTAAAGGCCCCTCTTCACGTAATAATGGAGCAATAACGTCCTCAAGTACGTTGTTAACACCTCGGCCGTGAACAATAGCTGTAGGGTAAACTTCACCCAGGCCTAAACCATAGAACTCGGCGCCTGCAGTTTCCGGATCAAGACCATCTACCTTGTTGGCAATAATCGCACACTTCTTTCCTGAACGGCGGATATAGTCAGCAACCTTGTAGTCTCCAGGAAGGATACCAGCTCTTGCATCGAGCATAAAAAGCACCAGATCACACTCGTCAATGGCAAGCAGTGCCTGATTGGTCATTCTTACAGTAACTTCCTCTGGCTGATTCTTTGCATCTTCTGCAATACCACCTGTATCGATAATTACATATTCTCTGCCTTCATACAGAGCGCGACCATATTTACGGTCACGAGTAAGACCAGGAAAATCTGCTACAAGTGCGTCCCTTGTCTTGGTTAATCGATTAAAAAAAGTAGATTTACCTACATTTGGGCAACCTACTAATGCTACTACTTTCATGAAAAGTCCTTGTAAGCGGGCTTACATATGACAAAGGGAGTAATTAACTCCCTTTGCAGATTTTAAACAAGAGGATGTTAACGCTGTTTCACAACAGTATTATTTATTCCTCAACAATTAACTCGTACTCGTCCTCATCAGACTTGATTCCTGCCTCTGGAGCAAGACCGAAGCCTGAGAGAGCCTTACGCTTCTCTTCTTCGTACTCCTTAACCTTGCGTTCGTACTCAGCCTTCTGCTGCAGATATTCGCGATAACGTCTCTCAGCTTCACGTTCGCTTGCCTCAATCTGGGCAACAAGTTTGCGGGCCTGAGCTCTGCGCTCTTCTAACTGTTCCTGAGTAATACCGGAAGCACCGAAGTTGGAATCGAGTGCATCAGCAGCGATTAAGGCTGCAGTGTTGCCGGTTACCATCTCAAGATCATTGTAGCGCTTTTTAGCAATTACAATTCCTGATGGATCGTAGCAGTAAACGTTAACTGAACCGTTTGAAGAGTAAATAACAATACAGTTGCCAACTACGATTGGAGCCAGGTAGATTGGCTCTTCACCAATCTGAATCTTTGAAGCAATCTTGCCGGTGTTAAGGTTGATGAAGTATACATAACCTTCATAATCACCTACCACCACAAAATTACCATAAATTGTAGGGGCAGTTACATTTCTGTAGGTAAGCTCGGTATTTGCCCATACCTCAACATTGTTATCACGTCTTACACAGTAAATATGGCCGTTATCACCTGTGATTACAAAGAACAGGTCATCATAGGCGATATCCTTTGAAGAATGATAGCCAAGACGGGAAACAATTGAGTGCTCTGCAAGAGAGTACTTTACAAAGCCACCATTATAGGCTGTTGAGTACATATTTGAACCTAAGAGCAATGGAGTTGATGATACATCAGCAATTCTGTCAATATCATTTGCACCAAAACCCTGACCTACAGTAACCTGATTTAAAACATAACCTGATTCCTGGGATACCATCATAATGTGACCTGTTGGAAGTCCCACAATCACCATCTCATTACCGATAACAATAGGTCTTGCCTGTGATCTTAAATGAAGCTGTGATGAATTATCGCCAGAAGTCCAGATTTTCTCCTTCTTGACAAGATCAATTCCGTGTAACTGACCGAAACCGTCTAACACGAAGATCTTGTCACCACTTTCAGAGAAAACAGGTTTGGTTAAAATCTCTGCACCAATATCAAGTTTGAAATATACAGAACCGTCTTCTGCACGCAGTATGTACAGATAGCCGTTTTCAGAACCTACAGCTACAAAGTTGGCAGTTGCAGTCACACCGCCTGAAAGACGGGTAGAACGAGCAAGATCATTTTCTGACTCATCTGAAAGATCAACTCTCCACTGCTGTTCACCGTTTGAACCATCCATGCAGTATACATAACCGTCACGACCGGCAATATACAGCTTGCGACCGAATAGGGTTGGTCCTAACTGGGAGTAGAACTCGCCTACACCCTGAGTTTTTGCAGACCACACAGGCTGTGGATTGAAAAGGTTGCGTACAGTAGGAGTTGGCTCTGGCTTGAACAAATCCTTGTCACTGCCACAGCCAGTCAGAACAACAGATAATACAGCTGCGCCAACAAGTGCTAATAACTTCTTCTTACACATATATTTCACCTTATTTTGTTCAGTATCGCCAAAGTCTAATTATTATTTTACGACTTTAGTTGAAGAAATTCTGATTTCCTTATCCAGTTTAGCCGCTTCCCTGAATGCTGGAGTTTCGCCTTCCTTAATCAGGTTGTCAAACTTCATCTGAAGAACAGGATTGATGGCTATCTTCTTGTCTTTGCACTGAGAAATAGCCTCAAGATAAGCATCGTGGGCCTGATCCTGTTTTCCCTGAGCAAAATAAATGTCGCCTAAAACTTCATTCTTTTCTGCAGCATATGCATTTGCAGAAATCTTCTGACATGCAGCTATGGCCTCATCGTACTTCTTTAACTCAAGTAAAATCTTTGCTGTTGCAAGAGCTGCGTTTGGCTGAATTAAATCTGAGCCGTTTTCCATTGCGTAACGGGTATTAAACAGAGCCTTGTCGTATTCGCCTTTCTGGATCTGCACAGATGCAAGCTCAAGAGCAACTAAAGAACCATAGATATCACTGTTCTCGCTTACGAACTTTTCAGCATCCTCATATGTTGCATTTGGAGTTGCAAGAGCAGTTCTGATTGCATAAACCTGATAAGCCTTGTCCTGAGATGTTCTTAAGGTATAAGCCTTATACTGCTGAACACCAACCATACCGCCAACAGCAATAACAATACCTAAAGCCAGTGACTTCCAGTTCTCTGACCACCATTTGCGAACGACTTGCTCTCTCTCGTGATCATCTGTTAAAACGTCCATTTTTCTTCCTTGTAATTTGTAAGAAATTATTGTTTCTTAATAAAAATCTTTAATGTAAACCTTACAGACCAATCATTGAAGCAATTGCTGCTACAGCATCTTCAATTGAGAATTCTTTCTGTTCAAAAGTCTCATCAGTCATGTTCTTTAAGGTTACTGTACCATTGGCTATCTCATTTTCGCCGATAATTACAGCGACCCTGGCGTTAACTCTGTCAGCTTTCTTAAACTGCTTTTTAAAGTTGCCGCCACCACAGTGAGTCATAATTCTGGCGTCTGGCAGAGCAGCTCTTAAACGTTCTGCTGTTGTCAGCATGTACACATCTGAACCTTCACCAGCACCTACAACATAAACATCCACTGATGGCTTGGCACTTACCTTTCCTAAGGTCTGTAACAGCAGAATAAGACGTTCCATACCAAGACCGAAACCAACGGCCTTTGTAGGAGTTCCACCTAACTGTTCAACCAGTGAATCATAACGACCGCCACCGCATACAGTACCCTGTGCGCCTAAGGCTGTAGTTACCCACTCAAATACGGTCAGGTTGTAGTAATCAAGACCTCTTACTAGTCTATCATTGAAAACATACTTAATACCAAGTTTATCAAGGTATGAGCATAGTTTTTCAAAATGATTGCGGGTTTCCTCACCAAAATAATCTTTAAGCTTTGGTGCATCCTTTAAGATTTCTATTACTTTTTCATCCTTGGTATCTAAAACACGCAGAGGATTAGTGTGAGTTCTTCTCTTGCAGTCTTCATCAAGTTCATCAAAATGAGCCTCAAGGAATTTAACCAGATCCTCTCGATAGGCAGCTCTCTCATTTGCTGAACCTAAAGAGTTTAACTGCAGCTCAAGATCATTTTCGATACCAAACTTCTTCCAGATTGAATAAGTAAGGGCTATCACTTCAGCATCAACATCGGGACCGTTAATACCGAAAACCTCACAGCCCATCTGGTGGAACTGACGGTATCTGCCCTTCTGAGGACGCTCGTGACGGAACATAGGTCCCATATACCACAGACGCTGTTCCTGGTTATAAACAAGATTATGCTCAAGACATGATCTTACGCATCCTGCTGTACCCTCAGGGCGCAGAGACAGCTTGTCACCTGATCTGTCCTCAAAAGAATACATTTCCTTTTCAACCACATCAGTAACTTCACCGATGGCTCTGCAGAACAGACTGGTTTTTTCAACAATTGGCATACGAACTTCACTGTAACCATATGAAGCCATAGTCTGACGTAATACTTTTTCAACCTGCTGCCATACTGAAGTATCTTCAGGAAGCAGATCATTCATGCCGCGAATTGCCTGAACAAGTAAACCCATAATCTAATTTTTCCCTTTTACTACTTTTTAATTCTTTCTCTTACACGCTTTTCTATGATATCAGCTGCATCCTTTGCTTCAATCTTGCCCATCATGGTGCCGTCTTCATAGATTAGAGCCTTGCCGTTGGCTGCACCGCAGACTGCTACCTGAGCATGACTTGCCTCGCCAGGACCGTTTACCACACAGCCCATAACAGCAATCTTGAAGCTTTCTTTTACATCAGAAAGTCTCTTTTCAAGCTCAGCTACAGTGCCAACAACATCAATACCACGTCTGCCACAGGTAGGACAGGCAACAATATCAACACCGCGGGTTCTTAAATGCATACTCTTTAAGATAGCCCAGCCAACTTTAATTTCCTCCACAGGATCAGCGGCTAGAGACACTCTTAAGGTATCACCGATACCCTGTTTTAAAAGCCATGAAATACCGATTGAAGATAACACGGTACCGCCAGTCAGACCACCAGCCTCTGTAATACCTAAATGCAAAGGAGCATCAGTTACTCTGGCAAGCTGCTCATAGGCACTGACACAGAGATTAAGTTCTGATGCCTTTACAGAAAAGGCATAATCAAAAAAGTTGTGTTCATCAAGACATGAGGCAGCACGCAAAGCCGCTTCAACCATGGCATCAGGACATGGTGCTCCATACTTTTCTAAAAGATCTTTATCAAGGGATCCTGCGTTTACACCAACACGGATTGGTAAACCATAATCCCTTGCAGCAGCACACACTGCTTCAATCTTTTCATAAGAACCGATATTACCAGGATTAATTCTTAAAGCAGCTGCACCGTTTTTTGCACACTCAATGGCGATACGGTAGTCAAAATGAATATCCGAAATTAACGGAATATCAACCCTTTTGACAATCTCTGAAAAGGCCTTACATGCTTCAAGAGTAGGTACAGTCACTCTTACAAGATCTGCACCGGCATTTTTAAGCGCCTTAATCTGATTTACAGTTGCTTCAACATCCATGGTGTCAGTTGAAGTCATAGACTGTACTGATATGGGAGCATTGCCACCAATAAGCACATTGCCAACCTTAATCTGACGACTCTTGCGTCTTTCAATCGGTGCTGGATGCCATTCCATAGTATTTACCCGTAATAAAAACTGTTAACGCTGAGGCAGAGTGAACTTTACCTGCTTTGCTGCTGGAACTGCTACGCTTCCGCCCTTATAGTTAATCTGAATCTTTGATGAGTCAGTTACACCTACAGCAAAAGGAGGAATACCGATAGCACTTACAGTATCGCCGGCCTTGAAGGTACCCTGCTTTACAACCTTGCCATTGGCAGTGATCTTTAATGATACGTCACCTTTAACTTTAATCTGTACAGTGTTTACAGAACCTAATGGATCTGCCTTTGAAAGTCTTACCTGAGATGAAATATCTCTTAAGGATGAGGCAAGAGCCACAGCCTTTGGCTCTTCAGCCTTCTTAGCCTCAATAGCCTTTTTCTCTTCAGAAATAGCTTTCTGTCTTGCAGCATCAGCTTCAGCCTTCTTTGCAGCATCAGCCTTCTTTGCAGACTCATCAGCCTTTAACTTCTCTGTCTTTACAGTGGTATTTTCAGTCTTTAATGACAGAGTATCCTTCTTCTGATTTTTGCTGTCCTTATAGGAAACCTTACCATCATCAATTGATACGGTCTTAAGTGTGTTTTCCTCTAATAAAGGCTCTTCTTCAATGATTGCAGCGCCATTATTGGCGTTAACTGCTGCCTGACCTTTTAACACAAGAGAATCCTGTGCATCAGATACCTCGCCATTTGCCTTTTCATTCTGGTTTGAAATGATGGCGTTGGTGTCCATGCTCATAGCCTGCTTCTTTGCAAGCTGAGTATTTGGATCTTCAACAGCAGGAAGCTCCTCAACAGGAACCATATTAGACTTCATCTTTGAATTTTCTGTATCAATTGAAAGACTTCCGTCATTGTCTGTAGTTGCCTGAACTGTATCTTCAATTACCAGAGCGCCTGAAGACTCCTCTTCTGAACCAGAAGCAAAGTAGGATACGCCAAAGGCGATCGCACCAATAACAATAATTGCTATCAGAGCTGCTTTTACAAGCTTCTTAACAGCCATTGATGCTTCTGCTGACTGATTCTTCTTCTGAGCATAAGCCTGCTCTGAAACAACCTTCTGAACGTTTTCCTTATAAAGAGAAACCAGCAGTTTTGGATCAATATTTACAAGTCTTGCATAGTTGGCAATATGAGCTGAAGCAAAAGGAATTGCTGTTACCTGGTTTAAACGATCATGCTCGATATCGCTGATTACGTTCACACGGGCGTTGAGCTTATAGGCAACCTGTCGCTGGGTCAAACCTAAAATCTCACGGGCATGCATCAGGATTGCACCTGGTTTGTTAGGAACTTCCTCATCTGTCAGGGTTGTTGCAACAGGTACTTTATCAGGATCATCAGAGGCTTCAGGGGTTTCAGGGGTCTCCTGAACAATGTTCGAGAGTACGGCAGTTTCTGTAACAGCTGTTTCAGAAACATCTTCTTTTTGCTCATAATTTGCCTTTAAAGCATTTCTTGCAATATCAGTAGCACTGAAAGATGGACCAGACTCTAAAGATTCATCCTGTTCAATAGAGGCAACAGATTCAGTTACGATGGAACTTACTTCCTCTTTAACTTCGTCCTTAACATCATCCTGAGAGCTCATACCACTAACTACTGAATCAGCAGGTTTTGCCTCTTCAGAAGATTTGATTTCCTTATTGATATCAAGCTTTGGTTCTGACACTGCAGCAGCATCCTCCTGCACAGACTCCTGAGCAATCTCTTCAAGCTTTGGTTCTGACGCTGCAGCAGCATCCTCCTGCACAGACTCCTTGGCAATCTCTTCAAGCTTTGGTTCCTGAGCTTCAGACTTCATCTGACGATAAAGCTTTGAGCGATCCTGACGATTTCTAAGGGCGCGTTGTCTTCTGTTCATTTTACTGTTACCTTAAATAATCAAATAATTCTTTATTAAACCTGTACTGACTCAATCTCTTTTTGCTTATTGAGCTTATCCTTCACCTGACCTGCAAGCTGTCCGCAGGCTGCAGATATTTCATCGCCTCTGGTGGTACGCTTGATAACGGTAAATCCGGCATCAAAGAGCACCTTGTAAAAGCGGTCGATTCTGCTGTTTGAAGGTTTTCTGAATTCTGAATTCTCATGCTCATTAAACGGAATCAGGTTAACCTTGCATGGAATTGTTCTTAAGAGTTTTACCAGTGCTTCAGCCTGTTCTGTACTGTCATTTACATGATCTAGCAGCACATACTCAATGGTTACACGGCCGCAGTTGGCATTTGACTTGTCAATGTAGTTTCTGACAGAGTCTAAAACTTCTTTAATATTGTAATTTTCGTTAATTGGCACAAGTTTGTTGCGAAGCTCATCATCAGGAGCATGCAAGGACAGAGCTAAAGCCACATCAAGCTTGCCTGCAATCTTGTTCAACACCGGTGCTACACCAGAAGTAGATACGGTTACACGACGCTTGGACAGAGCAAAACCGTAATCAGAAAGTAAAAGGTCACAAACCTTCATAACATTCTGAAGATTTAAAAGCGGCTCGCCCATTCCCATCATTACAACATTTGAAATAGGTTTGTACTCTTCATTCTTGCTGAAACCCACACGGGTGGCAGCACGGAAGACCTGACCGATAATCTCGTTTACGGTAAGATTGCGGTTAAATCCCTGTGCACCGGTTCTACAGAAAGCACACTTTACAGGACATCCTACCTGAGTGGAAATACACAAGGTATTTCTGTCTGCTTCTGGAATCAGCACAGTCTCTACAAGCTGTCCATCTCCAATATCCAGAGCCCATTTGGTTGTTCCGTCTGAAGCTTTCTGCTCAGTCACGATTTCAGGTGCGGTTACAACACAGGTTTCTTTTAATTTTGCTCTTAAAACCTTATTGAGATTAGACATCTCATCAAAATCAGTCACGCCAAACTGATAAATCCAGCGCATGATCTGCTGGGCACGGAAAGATTTTTCCCCCATGGAGACAAAAAATTCTGACAGCTCCTGTGGGGACATGCTCATTAAATTGATTTTTTCAGATGTCATGTGTTTTCTCAATGTAAGGCAAAAGTAATCAATTTTTCTAAAATCAGAAGAAATTGAACTTGAAACCTTAAAAATCCAAATAAAAAGTAATTTCTGACAGCATTTTTTATGTTTCTGGATTTATCCGATTTATAAGCTGTAAGTCTTGGTTATAAACTCCTAATTATATCAGTAATGACACGATTTTGAGCACTTATGACTATTCTTTGCAACAAAATTGTATATTTCTATAAGCAGTTACAATTTTTAATGCTCAATTTCCTTTAAAAA
>Ga0256405_10008411_pt1 | contig 14819 bp, 17 predicted proteins | sample RumenRJG_02DNA_FD_189096 | JGI IMG/M metagenome (GOLD analysis project Ga0256405, IMG submission 189096) | Bovine rumen microbial communities from Lethbridge, Alberta, Canada - RJG_02 | ecosystem: Host-associated > Mammals > Digestive system > Stomach > Rumen | place: Canada: Alberta... | reverse complement strand
ACAAAATGCGGATAAGTTTCTCGGTAAGAAGTTAGATGAAGCAGATGACTTATTGGTATTGAAAAGACCGATTAGCAGTAGTGATGCGAAATATATCTTTGACAATGCTACTTATGTGGCAACCTGCAGTCAAATACTCGCAGAAGATACCATAATGAACGATGTGACATTAACTCCTGCAGATGAAGAAGCTACTGATGAAACCAAAAGAATAGTAGAGAAAATCAATGAATACTTACTCGATAATATTGATGAATTCAAGAACATGGCTGTAGATTACAATTACAGTGGATTCGGCGCTATGGAAATGACTGATGATGGTAGCAAATTCACACTTAAGCAATTGCCAAGCAACACACTTGATGTTGTGCAGGTAGCCGAAAAAAGAAACAAATTCTACTTACTCCGACAAACCTTGAATGAGAAGACTTACTATTACAGGATACTTGGTGAAGATTATACTGACTTTGTAAACTTGAATAATTATGAATTGTCTGATTGTATCCTTATGGGAGGAGACAACTTTTACTTATTCTATTCCGAACCAAGATACATGAGTATTAGGAAGAAGATCTTCACACAAATAGCAATCGAATCACAAAATTACAACAAAGTAAGTAAAGGTAATATTGCTAAAGGTTTACTGCATGTGCCATTACCTCCGGAATTAGGAAGACCTCGGAAATTCGATGATAATGGCAATGAAATACATGTTCCTAGTGATGAAGAAGTGATAAGTGATGAATTGCAGCAAGGAGCCAATGGTATAGCCGTAGTATTCACTAGGGCAGAGAATCCGATACCTTTTGAATTCATCAAGATAGAAGATGACAATGAAACCTACCTTGAGAATTATCAGAAATCCTGTGAAGAAGCAGTCCTCAATGTTTATCGTATACCATTAGCTCGATTGATGATTAATACTGAAAAGGAGTCAATGAATAGTAATAAGACTCAGGCCATATGGGAAATCTATTCATTATCCTTGAAGCAGGAGCAGAAGAAATGGAAGCAACTTATCAAAGAGTTAATCTATGCATTATATGAGATTGATGTTAAGGTGGATATGACTACACCTGACTTTAGTGACAACCGTGAAACTGAAGTAGACCTTACAATTAAAGCTTGGGATAGTGGAGCATTAAACCTCCAACAATTGATAGAAGCATTATCCGATTATATTCCTATTATTAACTTGAATGATTATGACTTCACAGTAAACCGTGACATATGGGAATATCGTAAACTATCAATGGATACTTTAGACCCTGAAGCATTACAGGAAGTAGAACAGATAGAGGCATTAATAAATGAGATTGGATAGACCAGTGAATTTTGATGCGCTTGATTATTACAATAACCAAAGATTGATAAGCATTCAAAAATCACGCAGACCTTTACAGGAAAGATTGCAAAGGATAGCTAATGAAGTCATAGATGATTTCGTATTCACTTACCATAGTGACATAACCGATAGCACTATCGATAAATCCAATCCTAACTATTACAGGAACAAAATATTAAGCCTCAACCAGGCAGACACACGGAGAGCATTTGCAAGATTACTAGACAAATCAATTTTAAGAAAGGATACTGTAAATAAGATAGCTGCCAATATGCATGCAAATAAGGTAGCCACATTACTAACCAATACTGAAGTTGAACGTATACAAAAAAATGTGTTATGGGCAGATCATGTTATCAGTAATAGTGAATTCCAAATTGACACTTACAGGCAATTGGCCGAAAAGTTAAAACCTACCAGTTCTCGAAAGCTGATGCTTGAAAAAAGCATCCAAGAAGGAACCAGTCCACGTGGAAGAGAATATAGTTACAAAGAGTTAAGGAATGTAAGCCGAGACTTAGAGAAATATAAGATTAATTCCCTTGACCTGGAAAAGTTGAATATGGAAAACAGTCAAGCAATCCGAGATGGCGGAGACATGATACACACATCCAAAACTTGGATATGGTCCAGGTTGGAGAATACCCGTCATAGTGAAATGGATAATCAAACTGTTAACATTAATGGTAAGTTTGAAGTATTGAATGAAGTGACCGGTGACTTGGACTTTCTATTGTTCCCTGGTGACATTGACAATGATGATCATAACTGCAGCAATATCTGTAATTGCAAATGCACTATAGCCTATGAGTAAATATTTTTTAAGTGATTATTTATGATGATTGATGAAAAAGACAATGCGCTTTATGTTAAAGCATGTGTTATTCCTGCCAATGAAGAAGACAGTCAAGGCGATACGCTTTCTTCCGAGGATATTAAAAGGATATTCACTAGCTATGATAACAATAGCCTTTTTGAGGTTTACCACCATGGAGACCAGATTGATGGTGTAACCCTTTTAGAGAATTATATTAATAAGGCAGAAGAACCTATAGGAGACCGGATGGCCCCAGTGGGTTCTTGGCTTATTATAATGAAAGTTACCAATCCCACTATTAAGGAGATGGTGCTTTCACATGAGTTCGAAGGAGTCTCACTCTCTTCGACTGTAAAACAAAGTTGTGGATTAAATCTGCCTGATATCACTACCTACGCCGATGTAAGGGATATGGAATGTGTAACTCCACAATTCATTTCCCTTGTTGGTAGACTGGGTACTGATGAAGGCCCTGCTAATGGTTATCCCTTGGAGGTGATGAATTACACAACTTACATTAAAAAATCCAAGAATGGAGGTAAGAAGTTGGAAGTAAAAGAGATTATTACTGCTCTTAAAGATTTAGTCACTCAGGCCGAATCTGTAGAGCCAACTGAAGTTGAGGCTCCCGTGATTTTAAAAAATGATGAGCCACAAGAAGAAGAGAAAAAAGAAGAAGAGGCTGAGGTCAATAAGGAAGAATGTCCTAAAGACCCTGAAGTCAAGAAAGAATCTGATTCAACTGAAGAATCCGAACCAGTTGTAAATAAAGAAGATACCCCAACTGCTGAAGAAGAAACTGTTGAAGAGGAATCCGAAGATAATACTGATGATGATAGTGCAAGGATTGCAGCTCTTGAAGAAAAAGTAGCAGAATTAGAAAAAGCAATCGAAGCATTACAGGTTGAAGAACCTAAAGCAGAAGAAGAAACTGTTGAAGAGCCTGTTGAAGAGGATGTAAAGCCTAAAATCAACAAGAGCAAAAAGACAATCATAACCGACGAACCGGCACAAGTAACCGTTCCAAGTTTCAATGAAAGAACCGGCCGTGATGAATTCGGTAGAAAAATTAGAAAATAAACCTTAATGGGGATGATTAACCTATGATTACCAAAGAACATATTGACGCAAACAAACCTATAATCTTGAAATGGGGCAAAGCCCTTGTAGACTCCACTACTGGAGATGTGACCGATGGTGTGAAACATGCACCTGCAGAAGAATTCCTTACCCGTATTGATGACGAAGCAAAATTCGTAAGCCTTTGCCGTTACATTGAAATGGATGGTGCAAAACAAAAGGACATCCAGCACCTTAGAATGAACAGTCCTTTAATGAGTATGGAGAAGATTACCAGTGGTGCTGCTTACGGCGAACAAGTCTCTGACATCAGTTCTTTAACTGAAGCTGCACCTGCTTTCCTTAAACAGACCTTGGATGCTAAACCATTCACCAACTATTCCATTGTTCCTAAGACTTTCCTTCAAACCAACATTGAAGGCGAAGCATTCATGAACAAGATGGAAGGATTAATGGCTCCATCCACCGCTTACAGCATGGACCAAATTTCCATTTTCGGTAAAAGAACCCTTGCTGATTCCAAAGGTATCCATGCATTGAAAGGAGTATTAGCACAATTAGATGATGTCAAGACTGCATGGACTTCCGGCCATGCATCCACTCCAAGAATGCCTATGGGAGAATTCACTGGAATCAATGCAGGAACCGGTTACGAAATCATTCCACAATTAGAAGCAATGCTTGAACAGTTCATTTACCAGAAAGGTAAAAGAGACAAAGCAGTATTCTTAATCAGCAGCATCCTTGAAGCAAGATTATTAGCAGAAGCTGGAGCTGCAAGAGCAACTGACAGATCTGATTACTTCAGATATGATGCAGATGGAAACTTTACCTTACATGGTGTTAAATTCATTACCCTTGATGTATTGAATGACCCTGTTAACAGTTATGGTGATGTTGTAATTCTTTGCGACCCTGATGCAATCGGATACGGTCCTGTGGAAGACATCACTAGCGAAGGAGAATACAGTGTAATGAAGAAATCCTATGTCACTAGCTTTGATGTTTTCTTCGACATTGCAGTCTTGTTCGCTGAAGATGCACTTTATGCGGATGTTGATTACACTCCCAAAGAATGAGGAGACTCCTGAAACTTCAACAATATCCGTTTCCGTGAAAGACACAGAAACCACTCCAGCAGCAGTAGCTGGTGCTAAAGTAACACTCACTGATAAAACTGACAGTACTGTTACTTTCACTACTGGAAACACCGGCGCGGCTGGAGGTGCAACATTATCCAATGTCCCATATGGAACATATGAGGTATCTGTAACCGCTCCAAGTGGTTATACTGCTTTGGAGAGTTATGATGATTTCACTGTTGATAGTGAAACAGAAACCCTTAATGTATCCGTTGACAAGGATTAAACATTCTTTTCCTTTATTTTTTTTATTTAGTAGATGGTGAGAAATCATGACTTTGACTGCTTATGACGCAACAATAAATGAAGAAAGGAAGCAACTAATCTTATCTTACTTAGATGGATGGAGACTTGAAACTATTAACAGTAATGAAGATGAAGAAGTGGATACTTCAAGTATTGATCCATTCGTAACAAATGAAGAGTTTAATGTCAACAGTGCAAACAAAGTTATAACTGATACTGAAATTGAAACAGCTTATGATTTCGCATTGAACAAGGCATTGACTTTCACTAACAGATTAAACATTGATACACTTTCTACTGTTGAAGGAGACCTTTTCTGCAAGTATGTGTGTGTATGGACTGCCAGTGACCTTTGGAATAAATACAACATTCGAGTCACAAATGAGGATATGGAAGATACTTATGTACAATCCTATGGTGGTTTGTTGTATAAGCAGGCAGTCAATGGTTTAACTCCTTTTATTCTTCAAAAGATACAGGGATTCCATCAGATAAAATCTAGGATGATGGAGGATTAAATTGCCGATTGGTAGATATATCCCTGAAATGGGTACACGTGTTAGTGTTGAAATAGATACTGGGGGTTTAGATGAAATAATAAGTGCTTTAGAATCTGACCCTACAGGCAGCCTTTTCTCTGATATTCTAAGTGACTTGAACAATAAGAAAGGTGAGTTAAGACAAGCCGAAAAGGATTTGTCTCTCAGGTTATCACAGGAACTTGTTAAAGAAGAAAGTGATTATACAAGGAGTCACCATTATGTCACAGGGAATATGGCTAACAGTACTCAAATATGGGAAGAAGGCAATAATTATGCTATTGTCGGTACCGGAGCGCATAACCCTAAAAACGATTTCCCATACCCGATAACCATTGAGTATGGTAGCAGAAAATATGTTGGTGACCCTTTCATACAAGACAGCATAGATCGTGTAGACAATACTAAGGAAACCTATATTGATGAAATACTGAATCCAATAATGGAGGGATAAAAATATATGACTGATACAGTTTATACAACTGATTTCTTGATATATGATTTATTAAGGAACAGTACTAATGAAATACTCCAATTATGCAATGTCAAATTCATTGATAGAAGCGTTCCTGCAGAAGAAGATAATACAATCTACATAGCAAATGTAAGCTTATCTCCGAAAACCGAATTATTTGACGGCCAAATATATAACACTCTTGTTAGCATCTATGTTAAGACAAAACAGACAGATTATATTAAAGGCAGTCGGATATTAAGGACTTTTGTTCAAAACATAAAGCAAGAATTAAAGAATAATCCTGAGTTAAGACTCAGGAACATAAGCTTCGGTAATCAAACTTTCGATTATGGAAGCACCTATACCTTGAAAGGGATTACACTTCTTGTTTATTGTGATGAAGAAGAAACTTATGGATTGCTTAATGCAGAAGAAATCAGTTGCTATTGTGGAGTAAATCTTGAAGATATTGATATTGAATAAAAAAGGAGGAATGAGAATTTATGGTTAAAGAAAAGAAAAAAGGAACCAAGGAAGAATTCAACTTCCAAGAATACATAGAAACCCTTGACTTGAACAAATACTTGAAAGTGGGGTTCCTTGCTAGTTTGGATAAAGAACCGGAAACCTTGGACCAAACAGAAAAATTATTACAAAATTACTTAGGAGAATAACAATTATGGCAATCATACCAAAAATAACCGTTACTCAAGTGGACAATGTCCCTAAAGGTGCAGCAGGGTTAGCAGGTAAAGTTGCAGTAGTGGCCGAATTCAGTAAAACCTTAACTGCTCCTATCAGTGTAAGCAGTTATGCTGAAGCAATCGCTCAAGCAGTAACAACCCCTATCACCAGCAGCAGTCCTGCCGGTGACCAGATACTTGACAGTCTCTTCCGTGGAGGCGCAACAGATGTAATCATTAAAGACATTGCTCCTTCTACTGCAGGAAGCCCTACCGGTGCAGAGATAGTTGCCGCAGCAACTACCCTTGAAGAAAATTATGACATTTTATTCATACCATATGACCTGACTGATGCAAACATTACAGCTGTAAAAGCTTACATTGCTGACAGATTTGGATCTTCCCATCCTGTAGCTCTTATCGCACCAATCACTCGTACTGCAGCAACAGATTATGTTACAACCGCTGCAATCTTTGAGGAGGGTGGAACTTTCGGATTAGTACATCAGCAATTCACCGTAAACGATACCGTATTATCTGTGGCTCAGAGTGCTGCATATTACTGCGGACTTGTTGCGGAAAGAAAAGTGGATGTTAGCTTCACAATGAAGACCCTTGAAGGTGTTGAAGCAGTAACTCCTGAACTGACTTTCGCAGAAAACGATTTAGGTTACAAACTTGTTGAAGCAGGTTACCCTGTAGCTAAATGTTTGAACCGTGCAGAAAAGAAATTTGTAATAGTCAACAGCAGATTACCACATACCGTAACTGCAGCTGATGGAACCGCATTACACTTGGACTTGTACATGGAAAGAACAATCAATTACATCATTAACCTTTTCAACCTTGAGGATTACCTGGGAGAGAGAAACAATCCGATCACACTTGATGCTATTGAACAAAGACTTGCAAGGATTAAACATGATGTTGTAGACATCCAAGGCCTTGTTAATGATATTGTTTACAGTGTTGAGAAAGTTGACCGTGATTGTGTGAGAGTCAATATTGAGGAAATAGTCTTTGATGGAGTAGTCACTTGCATTAACGCTAATGTGACTTATGATGTACAATAAGGAGTTGAAAAAGTATGGCAGATAAGATAATTATCATTGACGGTGTAACCGTTGGAAGAGGTAATTCTGTAAAGATTGAAGACAATACCAGTTTAAGCACTGAAGACACCTTTGATGGTCCGGTAGTAAGTGGTATGGCTAAAACCTCATACTCAGTGGAGATCCAGAAACTTATTGCTCCAAATGTGGAATCATATCTTGAATTGCGTAACATTCTTAATGATATGAAAGTCAATAAGAAGGAAATCACTATCAAGGAAACAGTAAGAGGCAACGATGGTACAACTTACACCATTACTCAAATATTCTTACGTTGTCTTGTTGACAGTTACTCTAAGGAATTGAGTGTTGACAGTCTTACAACTGAATCTATGAAATTCACTGCAGAAGACTTAGATGAAGATGCAAGAAGAGATTAAAAAAACCTTATTTTTTTTTAATCTCATTTTTTTCTATTTTTAAAACAATAAAAAGTATTCATTTTTTTTTAAGGGTTTTGATATTTATGGCAAATAAAAGTTTAGAAGAGTTATTGGCGGAAACTGAACAGAAAATAATGAACAATGAGTTCAAGAAAACATTTACATTAACATATGATGGTGAAGATTATGACTTCATTTTACAGCCTTTAAGTCAATCCGATTTCCTTAGCATTTACACCAGTGCAAAAGAAAATGCACTTAAGATAAATGAAGAAATCGTAAAGAAATGCTTAATAACTGAAGATGGAGAGCCTTATCCTGAGAACCTAGTCAAAGTGCTTATCGATAGAATGCCTGCCGGTTTCACAAAGGATGTGACCGAAAGAGTGTATGAGATAAGTGGAATTGAAACTAATGAGGCAGATCTTGAAAATGCTAAAAACTTTCTTGAGCAAAACCTTGAATTATGAGACTGGGGAGTTAAGTCATTTGACTAAAATGTTTGACCGTGGAATAATCTCACTTAGTCTTGATGATTATAAGAAAAGCACTCCTTATCAGCAGTTAGCCTGGGCAGTGATTACAAATGAGATTATTAAGTTCCGTGCAGGACAGAAACCTTTTGCAGTCTATTAACCCTTAGAAAGAAAGGACAATACAAATTATTATTTTTTATTTTTTTTATAATGTGGAGGCAAAATAACAATGGCAGAATACCAATTACAATTAAAGACAAATGCAGATGCCTCTGCACTTGATGAGTTAATAACAAAACTCCAACAAATGACAGAATTAGAAGAAGAAACCGGCCAACGTGTAATCAAACCTGATGCGGATTCTTCTGAACTGGATGAAATCACAAAGAAACTCTTCGATATCCAAGAAGCAGAAGAGCAAACAAGCCAAACTCCATTAATGGATATTGCAAGCTTAACAATCATAGCAGATAAACTGTCTGACATTGGAGGTAAGTTTGAAAGCTTATCCGAATCATTAGCAGGTACAACTGCAACTATAGATAAATTATCAATTCAATCTGGAGTAAGTGCGGATGAATTGACAAGGATGACAACATCCCTTAGCAGTGCGAATTTTAGTGAAGACGATGCACTCTCATATATAAGAACACTTGACCAGATAGGAGTATCCAGTCAAAACTTGGAAAGCAGTGCTAAAGGATTAAAGTCAATTGGAAGTGCCTTGCAACTTGACCCTTCAACAGTAACAGGAATGGCAAATGAACTCTCTGTTTTGGGAGTTGATATGAACAATGTAACCGATGCCTATGGTGCTTTAGGTTATGCTTCTGCTAATACTGTCGGAGGAATGCAAAACTACTATACTTTCTTACGTAGATTCGATAGTGAATTTGCACAAATGGGGATGAATGTGGATCAATCAAGTGTCGCAATTGTAGCTGCTACTAAAAAATATGGTGGTGGCCGTGCTGCATTAAGTGGCCTATCTGAAGCATTGAAAAACAGTAATGGTGATTTGTCTAAGATGGAAGAGGAATTAGGCTTACAACCTGGAGCATTAACAAATGCAAGTCAGGCCACAAGCCAATATGCAGGTAACATTGACCAAATGGCCGCAGCAGGTGCGAAGCATTTGACAATTTCACAAAGAGTCAATGATGCTTTCCGAGACATGAGCGTATCATTAGCCCCTATAGTTGAGCCTTTAGGTTCCATTGTCGGAGCTTTTGGAAGTCTCGGAGGAATGGCCCTTAACTTCAATGCATTAAAACAGTTTTATACTACCTTGAAGGAATCTGAAAAGATAGCGGGTATGGTTGAAACCTTACGTTCTGCCATAGCTGCAAGTACTGCAGCTGAAGGAATTGGTGCAAGTGTTAAAGCATTTTTCGCCACTGCTCTTGGTACAGAGGCTGCTGCAGAGACTGCAGCTATAGGTCCTACAGTTACCTTGGCCGGGGCAGAAATGAGTCTCTTATGGCCGGTCTTGGCAGTTGCCGCTGCAATACTGGTTCTTGTCGGAATACTGTATTATCTGTATAACAATAATGAGCAAGTAAGGCAAGCAGTTGATAATCTGATAGCAAGCATTCAAGGTTTGATAACCGAATTTATGGCTGCCTTGCAACCCGTAATACAATTCGTTCAACAAGGCATAGCTTATCTGATGACATTCGTTCCTGCAGTACAACAGATATTCGGAGCAATATTCAATGTCATAATGTCTATCTTAGGAGCAATATTCGCACAGGGCATATCTAATGTGACTATGATAGTCAATGGAATCAGACAAGTTTTAGGGTTCCTCGCACCTATAGTGAGAACAATCTTCGGCAATGTGCAGAAAAACATAATGACTGCCATTAACCTTTGGAATATTGCTACAACAAAGGCAAGACAAATAGCCGATGGAATTACATCTGCATTCAATAATGTGCGTAGTCAGATTCAAGGAGCATTATCCGGAGTATCCCATGCTATAACCGCACCTTTTAGCAGTGCTTACAATACATTAAAGCCGATTATTGATAATATTAAAAAGGCATGGGATATGTTGAACAGTCTCGGTGGAAGTGCAGGAATTATCCCTGGAAGTGCAGGTGTTGTTATGGGAAGTGCAGGCATTGTAAATGATGGAGTCAATCTCGGAAGTGCAAATAGCAACTTGATCAATAGCAGCAATGTTGGAGGTACAACAAACATTAGCTTGAATGGAATCATCGAAGAAAGTGCAGGTGATTTCATTGTAAGGAAACTTAGTGATGAGATTTATAAACAAAATGTACTTAGAGGAGTGGAATAAGTTATGGTGGAAGTTAAATTTGCAGGGGTCAATATACCTTATATCCTTGATTCAATAAGCAAGAACAAGGATAGGAATTATAACATTAATACTTTCATCGGCTCTACTGGTGGGAATAGTGTTGAGTACCTTTCCACCAATGGTACAGTATTGTCCTTTAGCAGTATTGTGAGCAAGGATGACCGGAGCATACTCTCCTCTTATCGTAACCTTGCCAAGACTTACAAGGAAAAGTCTGGTGTATTGGTAGCTTCAGAAGACCTTGAAGTCAATGGCAATTACTACTTGACAGATTATAAGGAAGAGAAAAAGCTTAATGGCTCTTACCTTATCAATTGGGAGTTTACAGAGTATGTGAAGCCGAATATTGTTAAGGCCACTTTCAAGCGTATCGGCAAATCTGCTACAAAGAAAACAACCACTACCAAGGCTAAGAAGACCACAGCCAAGAAGACAAGCAGTTACATTACCATACTCTTGACTGATTGCGGTACTTTGAAGTATGGTATGGTTAATAAGAAATGTGTCAAGTATTTGCAGAAGTTCCTGCAGAAAAAAGGATACTACAAAGGTTATAAGATTGATGGCGATTATCTGAAGTACACTAAGCAGGAAGTCAATAAGCTGCAGAAAGCCTATAAGATAAAAGTCTCCAAATCCAACCAAGGACAATGGGACAAGGTTACTCGTGATTATTGGCGTAAGAAGTACAATATCACAAGCAAGAAGAAATGATAATGGAGTGTTGAAATGAGTATTGGAACATTATACGTTAGCGACACTGCCAAATTAGCACAGACAAACTTCCATAGCATACCCTTCAACAATGCTAAGATAGAGTACAAGTCAGATTCCGCAGACTCATTAAGCTTCAGAAGCAACCAGCCTCTTGTCCAGGGGACAAGGGTTAGGTATGATGATCCACGTGGAAAAAGGTATGGTTTCGGAGGCCAAGTCTACAAGGCCCATGAAACTACAAGTGGATTGTATGAATATGATTGCGTCAGTTATCTAAGGTTGTACATGAGTAAGATTAGCAGTGTCAGTTACAATGATATCACAAGCTATAACTTGTTGCGTAAATTGTTGAAGAATGACCCTAATAACTTCAGCCTTGCAGGTTTAACCAAAACCACAAACAAGCATTCGTATCTTAAATGGGAGAAGAAAAGCATATGGGAAATTGCAAGGCAATTGCAATATCTTGAATGGAAAGCAGGAAACCCAGTAGAATGTTATGTTGATATAGATGGAGTACTTCATTTCGGAAAGAACATCAACACTGAACAAGGCTACAAGTTCAGCACACAAGGTGACGGAACCAATACAATCATAGATTACGAGGAAACTCTAACTACTGATAATGTTGTAACTGTCGGAAGAGTAGTCTATAATGGAGCAACAAGAGCAACCGCTACAGCCTCACGTGATATGATAGCGACCTGGGGTTACATTGAAGGAGATGCTGTTGACTGTACAGAAAATGTTACAAAGGGATCAAGCAGTGGTTCAACATCTTCTGATACTAATAGTGATGGTCAAGCTTTCATCAACAAGTACAACATCAATAGCAAGATTGTCAAGCAAGCCAATTCAATTATCAGTAATGCTGGAGCAAAGACAGACAAGGCTAAGGCAAAGGCAATATGGCAATGGATGAGAAACCATATTAAATATATCAATTATGCTTGCACAAAGAAAGGAGCATTAGGAACCTTGAATGCAAGAGGGGGTAATTGTGCAGACCAAACACACCTTTACATGAGCCTCTCTGGCAGTATTGGATTAAACAGCAGATGTAACCATATCAAAGGACACTTCTTCCCAGAGACAAAACTGAATGGGAAATGGTTTGCAACTGACACAACCACAAGCAAAGGATGGGGTAATCATGCTTGCAATGGAGGACACTTGGCTTATTACACTAACCCTAATACTTTCAATTGCTAAAATGGAATGGTGAATAGAATGGTTTTGAAAGGAGTTAAACAATTAAGCAAAGACAAAAACACCATCACCGTAAAGACCTATCCCTCCAAGAAAGGTTTCGAGTACAAACTCACAAAGCACACATGGAAGAATTACTGCCCCTTATGCAAGTCCAAAGGAACATTAACCTTCAATCCAAAGAAAACCCCTGAAGGTGAAATAACATGTGACCCAAAGTTAGGAGGTTGTGACGCAGACTACTGCGGTACTTCAGGACAGGACAAGGCCAAGAAAGTAAGGGGTAAATTGAAACCAGCTACAGTTACAGGAACTGGGAATATTGCCGCTACAGAAACACAATCTCAAAAATGTAACTTGTCAAAGGCGGAATCAAAGACAAAGGCGCAAAGCTTAATCAATACTGGAACTGAATATGCAGGTAAACTCGAGATACCTGCATACTTGAACGTTAAGGTTGATGACTTGTTAACATTAAACTTCAATGGTTATGATGATGGTCAAAGGTTCAAGGACATAAACAACAAGACTTTAACTGTTGAATCGGTAAGCCTTGACATTGACAGCCAAAAGTTAAGCATAGACCTTAACAAAGGAAGCTCAGTATTGGGAGACCCTTATGAGGGGGACTACATTATAACCAACAAGAAAGGTGCAATTGTAGCCACCAATCGTAACAAGAACAATCCCCTTAAAGGTAAGCCAACAAGCATACATCCAAAGATTGGAGGGTTCAATGAACAATCCACAATCATCAAAAAGATAATGCTCAAAGGCAAGGAATTAGGGTCAGTTGCGAAAATATACAAATACCTGAAGGTCACAAGTGCTGGAGGAACTGGTGGTTTCAAATACAAATACTACATTGGTCACAAGGTCAAATCCGAAAAGGAAACAGAGTTCGGTAAAAAGAGTGCCGAGAAATGCTTTACCAGCAAGACATATAATTGTGTAGATGCTTCCTGGTTATTCTTCATAATGTGCAAGGGTGCAAATAAGAAAGTGGATATAATCAAAGCAGAATACACTGGATTGGACGGTGAGAAAAGGTATCATATGTACAACAAGTACAAGGGCAAGACCTATGATGTATCTCAGAACATGAAGACTGAGGTTGATGGATCTAAAATTGTGGCGGTGACAAAATGACTGATACTGAAATTTACGGTACTGATTATAGCAGCGAAGGATTCATTACAAGTAATGGTGACATTGGTTTGGTTAATGAATTAGCGAATGCGGAGCAAGCTATAAGGAACAGGTTACTGACAAGGCTTGGAACATACCCTAACATAGATACTGAATATGGGAGCAATGTTTATCAAGTCGTAGGGGAGAAGAGGAATCCCTCATTGATTAGTGAGTTACGAGTTTACGTGGAGAATTGCATGTTAGAGGAGCCTAGAGTTTATGGAATTATTAACCTTGACATAACCCCGGAAAACCATGACATCATAAAATTACAATTGCAATTGCAACTTGTAGATGGAAGCGAAATAGGTTTTGAGGAAAGGATTAATACTTTAGGATAGGATATTTATGGTGCAGGAAACAGAATATTTGGAGTTGTTCGATGGAACAACATTAGAGAAGGATGAGGTCATAGATTACTTGAAAAGCAAGTATGATCAAGCATATTACAATGGCTTGACTAAGGTTACAGATTTCACCGAAGGGAGCGAGGCTTATCATTTATTAGATACTATTGCAAGCTTGTTCCTTGAGGCACGTGAGAATATTAATGATAATTACTTGATGAGTATGATACATACCCAAGAAGGAGAGTTCCTGGACAATACTGGGGACAGTCTTGGAATATACCGCCGACCTGCAAGCCCTTCAACTGGTTATGTTATAATCTATTACAACAACACAGCATTAACAGCTGACGCAATATTGAATGAAGGTGCAGGCACTATATGTGACCTGGAAGACCCAGTAATACTTGAAGACCTTGTTGTATTGACTGACGATAGCATTAGCTTTACCGTTGAGGATACCGATACAACATTGAATGGCAACAGATACATTAGACTTGAAGCCACTTGCGAGTATGAAGGGGAATACACTAACGTATTGGATGACACTATCACTATCATTGAGAACAATTTACCTCCAGGAGTTAGAGTTACCAATACTGCTTTTGCTGGTGGAACAGACATTGAATCAGATGACGATTACAGGGCAAGGATACTTGACCATCCTAACAATTCCCCTACAGGCAGCATTAACTGGTACAAGAACATAGCATTTGTTGATGAAGGAGTGGTTAACCTTGTCCATGACA
>Ga0256405_10008409_pt1 | contig 14820 bp, 11 predicted proteins | sample RumenRJG_02DNA_FD_189096 | JGI IMG/M metagenome (GOLD analysis project Ga0256405, IMG submission 189096) | Bovine rumen microbial communities from Lethbridge, Alberta, Canada - RJG_02 | ecosystem: Host-associated > Mammals > Digestive system > Stomach > Rumen | place: Canada: Alberta... | reverse complement strand
CTGAGCCTTCAGGTAGGGGCCGGAGATGGCGATGATGACGATCACCGAGGAGACCAGCTTCAGCATGGAGGCCGGCATGTCAAAGCGCAGGGCGACGGCATAGACCAGGCGGAAAATGAACGAGCCCAGGACCACGCCCACGGCGCGCTTCGGAATGCTGCCGCGGCCCATAAAGGTGCCGCCGATCAGGAGGCTCGCCAGGGCGATGGTCACCATGCCGGCGCCGATGTCGATGTTGACGGACTTCTGGGACTGGGCCAGGAGGCAGCCGGAGAGGGCGGTGAAGGCGTTGGCCACACAGAGGCCGACGGTGGTGGTAAAGGCGGGGTTAATCGACGAGGAGCGCACCATGTCGGGGTTGTTGCCCGTGGCGCGGATGGCGAGGCCGAGGCGCGTGCGCAGGAAAAGCGAGAGGAAGACGATGACCAGCACGACGGCGGTCAGGGCGACCAGAAGCTTATACTGAGAGGCCAGGGCGGTCCCTTTCAGGAGGGCCTTGGCAAGGGTGAAGACGGTCTCGGTCTTGTTCATGTTCAGGAGGGAGGAATTGCCCATGACGGCAATGTTGATGGAATAGAGTCCGGTGTTCACGATGATGCCGGCGAGGAGGCTCTCCACGCCCATGTGGGTCTGCAGGAGGGCCGTGACGAAGCCGGAGACGATGCCCGCGCCCATGGCGGCCGGCAGGGAAAGCCAGGGATGGCCGGAGATGGCGACCACGGCCCCGACGCAGGCGCCGAGGGTGAAGCAGCCGTCCGTGGACAGGTCACAGACGTTCAGCATCGAATAGCTCAGGAACAGGGCCAGAACGGTCAGGGAGTTGATAAGGCCCAGCTCGAGGGCGGTCTGGCCGAGACCCAGTGCGGCGGATAATGTCATGATGCAGGTTCCTCGTATTTCCTAAGATTCATTACGTATATCCCCGCCCTTCGGGCGGGGATATACAAAGTTCATATGTTTGAAAAATTCAGGCTATTTACGCCAGGTCGGAGAAGGACTCGGCCGTGGTGATTTCGTTCACCCGGGTGCAGAGGGGGGCGAAGGCCTCTTTCACGGCGTCAAGGTCCAGGCCGAGGGCATCGCAGGTCTCGGTGTTGACGGTGGCGGTGCCGTTGTCAAAGGTCAGGACCGGGGTATCGGCAGGGTTGGCCCCCTCGAGGAGGATCTTCGCGATCATGTCGGCGGTCTCGACGCCGAGATTGGCATAATCCACGCCGTAGCCCACAAAGGCTCCGTTCAGGGCGAAGGAGTCGGCGCCGGTGTAGTGCGGGATGCCGGCTTCGGACAGGGCCTCGTAGATGGAGAGCTCGGCGGTCATGATGGTGTTGTCGGTCGGGGTGAAGACGGCGTCAACTCCGTCGGCGATCAGGGCGTCGACGGCGAGCATGACTTCGTCCACGGTCGTGCCGTTATAGTCCTTGTAGGAGACCTTCTGCTCATCGAGGAAGGCCTTCGCCTCGGCGATGGGGGTGGTGGAGGCGTCCTGGCCCATGTCGTAGAGCAGGGCCACGCTGTCGGCATCGGGGTCGGCGGCGAAGATGAGCTTCATGACGGCGGCGGTGTCGAGGCCGTCGGAGGTGCCGGTGATGTTGGCGCCCGGCTCATCCATGCTCTCGACCAGGCCGGTGGAGATCGGATCGGAGACGGCGGCGAAGACCACGGGGATGCCGTTGTCCTCGGTGGCGGCCTGCATGCTCATGGCGACCGGGGTCGCCACGCCGACCATCAGGTCGACATCGTCGGCGATGAAGTTCTGGATGATCTGGGCCATGACGTTGGCGTCGGCATTGCAGTTGTCATAGCTGACCTCGAAGGTCACGCCCTTCTCTTCGCCGATGGCGGCGAGCCGGTTCTGGATGTTCTCGACAATCTGGTTCAGGGAAGCGTCGTCGACATAGTTGCAGATGCCGACTTTGAAGACGGTGTCATTGTCCGCGGCGAAGGCGGAAGCGCCCAGACAGAGGACCAGGGCGAGAACGGTCAGGACGGAAAGAATCTTTTTCATTTTGACAGCTCCTTTATAATAATTGATAAAATGATTAATTTCAGAATGAACCACGGTGTGAAATCCGGGGTTCAGAAACGGAACCCGGCGGGAGAAAAGCGCTCTCTGTCGACGGCCTGCCATCGCCGCCATCGTCTGTGCAGTATATACATGGTCGATCATCCCCCAAAACAAAAATCCTTCAAAGGGACAGTAGCTACTTTCTTCCCCGCCGGAGGCGGGGAAGAAAGTGTCTGTGTTGCAGGCAATGTTGCTATGCCTCAAAAACAAAAATCCCGTCCCTGCATACCAACATGCTGGGACAGGACAAAAACAATCCTGCGGTGCCACCCGGCTTGACGCGAACGCGTCCGACTCAACCCGTACCATCATACGGTGGCTTTGTTTACGGAGTGCCGCTCCGTCGCACATAGGGCGGGAACCCCGCCTTCCGATTGCCCTCCGAAGTCCATTCACACGATCCGGTCTGTACCGCACTCTCAGCTTTGCGCAGCTCTCTGTGACATCCAGGGATCGGTTACTTGCTCTTCATCAACGGTTTCAACAGCCTTATGAAGTTGTTTTGGATTTTACTACTTCACTGTGATAAAGTCAAGGGGATTTTTACAAGATTTTCGCCGATGAAAAAAGAGCCTTGAAAAAAGATTTCAAGACTCTTCTCTCTGGTGACCCGTACGGGATTTGAACCCATGTTACCGCCGTGAAAGGGCGGTGTCTTAACCACTTGACCAACGGGCCATCAAAAAGGCGCAGGATTGGCTGCGCCCATATGGTAGCGGCACCTGGATTCGAACCGGGGACACTGCGGGTATGAACCGCATGCTCTAGCCAACTGAGCTATGCCGCCATCGGATAGCGAAGTGTATATTAGCAGAAAAAGGCGGAGTTGTCAACAGTTTTTTGCATCAGCAGGCGGGAAAAGCGGGAATGTATCTCTGTCCCCGCCTCCGGCGGGGACAGAGATACGGCCTGTTCCCTGACAGTTTTTGTTGCAGCAGGCGGTTGAATTTCCAGTAGGGATATGGTAGGCTAGGCTTCAGGATAGGATCATGGAACATAACAGAGCTTAAGCAGAGGAGCAGCATGAATCAGGAAACCATTTACGACAAGCCGGAGCACCGGCCCATCCCCCTCGTCGGGCAGCGCATCCTGAAGACATCGATCGCGGTATTTCTCTGTCTGATGATCTATTATCTGCAGGGATACAGCGGAAGCGACATGCCGACGGAAGCGATGATCACGGCGATCATCTGCATGCAGCCCTACGTCCGCGACAGCGGGCAGTTCGCCCTCAACCGCCTGGCCGGAACGATGGTCGGGGCCTTCTGGGGGCTGGCGTTCCTGCTGATGCTGCTGATCTTCCCGCAGATGGGGCGGTCGATGCCGCTCATCTACGCGAGGATGGCGCTGGGGGTGCTTGTGTCGCTGTATACGGCGGTACTCATCGGAAAGCCCGATACCGCAAGTCTGGCGGCCATCGTGTTCCTCTGCGTGGTCATTTCCTTCCCGGAGATTGAACAGCCGCTGCAGCAGGCGGGCCTCAGGATCCTGGGGGTGTTCATCGGGACCTTTGTGGCCATCGGGGTAAACGTGTTCCGCCTGCCCCGCGACAAGCAGAGGAACCTGGTCTTCTTTCTGCGGACGACGGACCTGGCGCCGGACCGCTTCTCCCAGATCCCGACGGCGGCGATGTTCCGCCTGAACTATCTCTACGCCGACGGGGCGAAGATCTGCCTCATGTCCGAGCACGCGCCGGCCTTCTTCGTCATGCAGATGCAGCACACGAAGCTGAACGTGCCGCTGATCGTGATGGACGGGGCGGCCCTGTACGACGCGGAGCAGAACGTCTTTGTGCAGGCGGAGACCCTGGATCCGGAGGACACCGCGCGGGTGACCGAACGCCTGCGGGAGCTGGGGATCAGTTGCTTTGTCTATACGATTCACAACAACAGGACCTGCATCTTTCACCTGGGCGAGACCCGGCCGCCCGAGAAGACGGTCTTCGACCGGATGCGCCGCTCACCCTACCGGCACTATCTGGAGGGCGAGGTCTTCGTGCCGGAGGAAGTGGTCTATATCAAGGTCATCGATGAAGCGGGAAAGCTCACGGAGACCGAGCATCACCTGAGCCGCGTGCTGCCGAAGGGGCGGCTTCGGGCGGTGATCCGGCCCCAGGCGGGCGCGCCGGGGATCAACGGGCTCTACATCTATTCCCATACGGCCACGATGGAGCAGGCCGAGAAGCGGCTGATGCAGAGGCTGCGGGAAGAGGACGACAGCCTCTCCCCTGTCGAGATCCGTCTCGACAGGCGCAGCCGGCCAGACCTGGACGCGATGAGGGCGCTGCATCTTCTGACGGAGATGTACGAGCCTTTGAAGATCAGGAAATGGCTCAAGAAGCGGCACAGCAAGTAAAGCTCACCCCCCCCGCCTGCGACTCGCCAAGAGCCATGTTTCACATGGTTGCTCGCTTGCATGGCGCCTGCGGGCGCTCATCCGGCGGGGGGATTCAAATTATTTCAGAAACAGTTGTCACGGGGACGGGTTCTGTGATACAATAATCATATCGGAACAAAAAACGGACAAAATGAGTCACCATCATCCATCTCATCACTATTCTATACAGGAGGAACCTCACCATGAGCGTCGAATATGCAAAGGAATTTGAGTCCATTGTCAGCAAAGCCCGCGCCGGGGAGAAACGCATGCGCGTCGCGCTGGCCGGCGCCGATTCCGAATCGATTCTGAAAGGCCTGTTCGAGGCAGAGGCCGACGGCTTTGTCGAGCCGATTCTGATCGGGAACTACAAGAGGATCAAGGACACGCTGGAGCGGCTGGGGCTCAAGGACCGCAGCTATGACCTGCAGCCGGTGGACGACAGCACCAACGTGGTGCAGTTTGCCATTGAGATGATCAAGTCTGGCAATGCCGACTGCCTGATGCGCGGCAACACCTCGACAAGAGACCTGCTGATGCCGGTGCTGAACAAGGCAAACCACCTGATCCGCGACGACCGCCTGGTGACGCACGTCTGCTTCCTGAAGATTCCGGGCTATGAGAAGCTGCTGGCCGTGTCCGACGTCACGCTGCTCATCAACCCCTCGGCCGACGGGCGTAGAGAGGTGCTGAAGAACATGGTGAGGGCGCTGAAGGTCTTCGACGTGGAGCATCCGAACATCGCGCTGCTGGCCATGGTGGAGAAGCCGAGCTTCCACATGCGCGACACGGTGGAGGACCAGACCATGGTGAAGGAGCATTCGATGCGGCCCATCGCCGACTGCAACATCGCCGGGCCCATCGCCTATGACCTGATCATGAGCAAGGAGGCGGCAAGGCTGAAGAACTTTGACTGCCCGTACTGCGGCGAGTTCGACGGCATCGTGGTGCCGAACCTCATGAGCGGGAACCTGCTGATCAAGGTGCTTCAGATGAACGCGGGGGCCACCAGCTGCGGCATCCTCGTAGGCGCGAAGGTGCCGGTCGCGATCACGTCAAGAAGCGACTCGCCGGACAAGGCGTATCTTTCGCTCGCGGCCTGCACGGCGATGTGGAAGGATCCGGAGCACAGGTACTTCGGGAAAGAGTAAAGAAATTTGTCATCCCCCGCTCCGCGGGGGATGGAAGAGTTTCATCGTGAGATACAAGGCCCCGCCGGACGGCGGGGCCTTCTTTTTATGTCGCGAGGATTTCCTTGAGGGTGAGGTCGCGGCCGGTGAGGGGCGTGAGCTTCTCTCCCCCGCAGTTCGGGCAGCGCAGGCGGTTCACGTCCGCGGGGAACTCCTCGCCGCAGTCCATGCAGCGGGCCGTGCCCTCGAGCTCCTCGACCACAAACTCGACGTCCTGCAGCTCGGTGCCGTCGGTGACGGCCTCCCAGCAGTCGGACATGTAGGCGGGGACGACGCCGCTGAGGGAGCCGACCTCAATCGTGATGCGGCTGATCTCCTCCAGCGCTTCCTCCTCGGCGATACCGCGCACCATCTTCAGGAGCGCGTCACAGATGCCAAGCTCGTGCATGCTTACTTCGAGACCGTTCTCTTGACGATGCCGCCGGTCTTCTTCACGAGGCCGGCCGCCGCCTTGATGGGCATGGTCTCAAAGCTGCCGGCGTGCCAGTCGCGGACCTTGTTGAGGTGGATGGCGTCGAACTTGCAGCGGGTGGTGCAGATGCCGCAGCCGATGCAGAGGTACGGGTCCACCTTGGTGGCGCCGCAGCCGAGGCAGCGGGCGGTCTCCTTCCGGACCTGCTCTTCGGTGAAGGTCACGCGGGCGTCGGCGAAGGTCTTCGCCTTCTCCTTGTTATACCCATGGACCTGGCGGCGGGTCTTGTCAAAGCCGGCGACCTCGAGCTGGACATGCTCCTTGTCAAGGGCGGTATAGACGCGGCGGTCGCGGCCCATGGTGAGGGTCTGGCCGGGATGGACAAAGCGGTGCAGGGAGATGGCGGCTTCCTTGCCGGCGGCGATGGCGTTGATGGCAAAGCTCGGTCCGGTATAGACGTCGCCGCCCACAAAGAGGTCGGGCTCGGCGGTCTGATACGTGAGGGAGTCGGCCTCGGCGGTGCCCTTCTTCGTGGTCTTCAGGGCGCCGACGTCCAGGCTGCCCCAGTCGACCTGCTGGCCGATGGCGCCGATGACGGAGTCGACCGCGATGGTCTCAAACTTCCCGGTTCCGACGGGTTTCCGGCGGCCCTTTTCATCCGGCTCGCCGAGCTCCATGAGCTCTACCTTGATGCCGGTGACCTTGCCGTCCTCGCCGAGGATCTCGACCGGGTTGCTGAGGAAGCGGAACTGAACCCCCTCGTCCTTCGCCTCGCCGACTTCTTCGGGATCGGCGGGCATCTCGGCCTCGGAGCGGCGGTAGAGGATATAGGTCTCCTCCGCGCCGAGACGGACGGCCGTGCGGCAGACGTCCATAGCGACGTTGCCCGCGCCGACGACGGCGCAGCGCTTCCCGATCCCGGGCCTGGCGCCGAGGTTCACTTCCCGCAGGAAGTCAACGCCGCCCCAGACGCCCTTCAGGTCCTCGCCGGGGATGCCGAGGGGGGCGGACTTCTGCGCGCCGATGGCGAGGTAAAAGCCCTTGTAGCCCTGGTCACGGAGCTGCTGAAGGGTGATGTCCTTTCCGACTTCGACGCCGCACTGAAACTCGACGCCCATCTCGCGGATGATGTCGATCTCGGCGTTCAGGACGTCCTTCTCAAGGCGGAAGTTCGGGATGCCGAGGGTCAGCATGCCGCCGGGCACCGGGTTGCGGTCGAAGACCGTGACAGGATAGCCCTTCTTCGCGAGGAAGTAGGCGCAGCTCAGTCCGGCCGGGCCGGAGCCGATGACGGCGATCTTCTCGGGATAGGGACGGCCGATCTGGTTGACCATCTTCGGGATGCGGCGGGTCTCCAGGTTCAGGTCGTGGTCGGCGATGAAGCGCTTGACCTCATCAATGGCGACGGCCTCGTCGACGCTGCCGCGGGTGCACTCGGCTTCGCACTTCTTGTTGCAGATGCGGCCGCAGACGGCGGGCAGGGGGTTCTCGGTCCGGATCAGGTCCAGCGCGTCCTCATATCTTCCCTGGGCGGCGAGCTTGAGATAGCCCTGGACGGGGATGTGGGCGGGACACGCGACCTTGCAGGGGGCGGTACCGCTGGGCAGGACGTCCTCGCGGTTCTCGCGGTAGTTCGGGTTCCAGGCGTCCTTGGAGACGAGATGCTCGGAGAGCTTCGTATACTTCTGCGGCGCGATGTTCACGGTGGTGCAGAGCTTCTGGCCCAGCTTCAGAGCGTTGGCGGGACAGACCTCGACGCACTGGGCGCAGGCCACGCACTTCGCCTCGTCCACCTCGGCGACGAAGTTGGAGCGGATGGCGTCGCGGGCGCCGAACATCAGGCCGACGCGCAGGCCGAAGCAGGCGCAGGCGCAGCAGTTGCAGATGGCGGCGCTTTCGCCGGCTTCCTCGATGTTGGGGATATCGTGCATGAGGCCGTTTTCCTCGGCGCGCTGAATGATCTCGAGCGCCTCTTCGCGGGTGATCTCACGGGCGCGGCCGGTGCGGATGTAGTGCTCGGCGCCCTTGCCCATCTGGATGCACATCTCCTCCGCCAGATGGCCGCAGCCGTCGTTAATGCTGCTGCGGGAGGCGCGGCAGGAGCAGGGCGAGACGCAGAAGCGGTCGTACTTGTTCAGGTAGTAGCTGAGCTTCTCATAGTCGTGCACGTTCGGAATGTCCTTGATGGCGCTCTCCACCGGGACGACGCGCATCAGGCCGTAGCCGTTCGGGATCAGGGGGGACATGGTCTGCATGCGGATGCGGGTGTACTCCTCGAAGGCGCGGCCGACCTCGGGGTGGGTGTCGAGGAGCTCCTGGTTGTTGACGAGCATCTCCATGATGCCGGGGGCGAAGATCTGCATGAAGTAGACATCCTCGCCGAGGTTCTCGTCATAGGTGCAGCGGAAGACGCCGATCCAGGCCAGGTGCTTGGCAAGCTTCTCCACTTCTTCGACGGGCTTGCCGACCTTCTTTGCGAGGTAGCCGGCGGTGCGGACCTTGCGCAGGCCGGCCGCGATGGCGACGTCCGCCTCGTCGTCGGTCACGATGCTCGCAAGGCTGTAGTACTCGGGGGCGTTCTCGTCAATCTTGTTCACAACGCCGGTGAGGCCGCCGACGATGTGACAGAGTTTGACGATCTTGGGTCTCAGTTCTGCCATGTTTTCTCTCCTTTAATATGTAATATGTATTTTTCAGTCCGTATCAATTGGAATCCGTTTCACCATGATAGCCGAGACCACGCCGATGACCACGCCGGCGACGGTCCCGCTCAGCAGCAGGAAGGGCAGATAATAGCGCAGGGCGTCGGTCTCAAGAATGAGGCTGGCCATGGCGATCTGGCCGATGTTGTGCAGAATGCCGCCGGCCACGCTCACGACGATCTCGGTGAACTTCCCGCTCCGCTTCAGAAGGCCCATGCCCGCGAGGCTCAGCACCGCCCCGGCAAAGCTGTAGAAGAGGCTCGCAACACTGCCGAAGAGGAGCGAGACCAGCACCACACGCACGAGCGAAATGGCCGCGGCTTCCTTCCAGCCCAGCTTGTACAGGGCGAAGACCACCGCGATGTTCGCAAGGCCCATCTTCACACCGGGGACCGCGACAAAGGCGGGAATCTGGCTCTCCACAAAGGAGAGAATCATCGCCAGGGCCGTCGTAAGGGCCATGACGGTCAGTTTCTTCGTCTTCACAGGCTTCATGGCTCAGGTCATGCCGTCCACGGGCGACTGCTCCGCGGCGCCTTCGACGACGATCAGAAGGCGGTTCGGCAGGCAGGCGATGAACTCGCCGTTGCGGCTGATCCTGCCCATGCCCATGCAGACCTTGTCCGGGCAGTCGGCCTCGCTGACCCAGGCTTCGCCGTTTTCGACGACAAGGATGTTCGTTCCGCCGTTGAGGGGGAAGGTGCCGCTTTTTTGCAGCGGGTAGCTGCCGATCTCCTGCCCGTCGACGGTGACGACCGCCCGGGCGCCGGCGCCGGTATCGCGATCCTGGCGCGCGCGCATCAGGAAAAACAGCGCCAGAGCCGCGAGAAGCAGGACGCCCACGATGATCAGGTCGCGGGTGTACCGCGCTTTTTCAGGCTTCTGTGCCGTTTTGTTGCTCGCAGATTCGTTCATACTCATTTAGACTCATTTCCTTGATGGAACTTTATGGAAAATGCCGCTGGACGCGGCATTTTCGGTTTCTTTGTTCTTCGCGGGGCGGCCCGGGACTTCGGCTCAGGGCTTCGGGGACTCAGGGCTTCGGAAGGATCACGTTGTTTCCCTCATACATCAGGAGAAACTCCTCCAGGCAGAGGTCATGCTCGGTGATGTACTCGGCGGCCTCGACGCCCACATAGCGGAAATGGGCCGGGTGGCGGCAGGCCACACCGTAAAATTCTTCCTTGCCCTCGGGGTAGCGGAGGATGAAGCCATACTCGGTGCAGTGCTTCACCAGCCACTGATAAAGCTCGGTATCGGCCATCTCGGGATCGTCCCAGATCTCGTACAGGGCGTTGCGGTAGAGCTGGTCCGTGAAGTCGATGGCGAGACCGGTCTGGTGCTCGTCAATGCCCTGGGCCAGGAAATGGTTCGCCGTCTCCACCGGGTCGCGGTTGTAGACGTGGTTGTAGTAGCTCAGGTACCAGGTGTTCAGGAATTCCGAATTGCGGAAGGCCGCGCTGATCCAGCACTCAAAGCCCGCTTCCCGGGCCGCGGTCAGGAAGGCCAGCGCCTGATCATAGATCCGCGCGTCGATGCCCTGACCTTCGAAGTTCGAATATTCCGGGCGGAACTCCATGCCGATGCTGTTATAGGAGTTGGCAAGAAGGAACTCAAAACTGTTAATGTCAATATCGGGTTTGGGATCCGGGGTAGGGGTCGGTGTCGGCGTCGGGGTGGGCGTGGGGGTCGGCGCCGGCTCGGCCACGATCTCCGCCGCAGCAGTGCCGCCGGCGCCGGGAGCCTCGGCGGTACCGGAGGCGGCCGGGGTCTCTTCCGCCGTCAGGTCCGAGGTTCTGCGGACGCCGCAGGCGGCCAGACTCAGGCACAGGGACAGCAGCAGAAGCGCCGTCAGGCAGGACAGGAAAACTCTCTTCATATCGGTCATATCCGCTTTGCTTTTACACCTCGCTGTACAGGTCGACAAATTCCTCCAGGCAGAGGTTGTTGTCGGTCATGTATCGGGCCGCTTCCTGGCCCACATAGCGGAAGTGCCAGGACTCGCCCATCACGTGGGTGATGTCACGCTTCTCCGTCGGGAAACGAAGAACAAAGCCGTAGTCGGCGCAGTGCTCCGCCAGCCACTGGACCGTGGGCACCTGGGCAATGGCGTCGTTCTTGATCTCGTGATAGACGTCGGTGATGTCGATGCAGAGACCGGTCTGATGCTCACTGCAGCCGGCAGGCATGGTAATGTAGTTGCCCTCGGCGTTCTTGCCGTCGGAGATGCCGTTGTTGGCGCAGACGCGGTCGAAGTTGGCCTGCTGGGAGCCGTAGTCCCGGAAGCCGGAGGAGAGATAGACCGGAAGGCCCGCCGCCTTGCAGGCCTGAACCATGTCGATGAGCGGCTGGGCGATGGAGATGTCCACCATCTGGCGGTTCGGGTCAAACTCCGTCCGGATGTCCGTGTCGTCGCCGACCATGTTCAGATAGGCCAGGGTCTCCGGCTGATAATACAGCGGCTCGATGGGGTGGTCGCCGTTGACGAGGACATACTGCCAGTCATGGATGTTGATGGCCGGCGGTGCGGGCAGACCCAGCGCCGCAGCCTTGAGCTCTTCCGGCCGGGTAGGCGCGCTCGTCGGTGACGGCACGGGCGCAGCCTCGACCGGAGCGGCCTCGACCGGGGCGGCTTCGATCGTCGTCTCCGCCGGGGCGGCTTCCACCGCGGGGGCGGCCGCAGCAGGCTGCGCCGGGGTTTTGCCGACGTCATTGCTCATTACGCTGTGGGTCATCCACTGGGCCATGTACCAGCCGAAGGCAATCAGAATGATGATCCCGAAAATCAGGCGAACAGGACGACTGTATCTCATGGATCGCCCCTCCTTACGCAAAACAAAATGATAGTATATTGTAGCATTTTCCGGCTGCCGGGTCAATGCCTGGAAGAAAAATAAAACACTGTTCTTCCGCCCGCTGCGCGGGCGGAAGAACAGTATGTGCGTTTTGCGGGGCGAGCTTCCGAGCGGGCGCTCAGATATTTTTGATCTGGTTCTGGATCAGGAGGCCGACGGTGTCCGCAAGCTGGTCGATGGAGCGGATGCGGGCAAAGTCGCGGCCGTAGACCGTCCTTGCGGCGGGCAGGTCCTCATCCTCGCCCGTGAAGACGCAGATCACGGCGATGCCCTCCGCCCGTGCCCGGCGCACTTCAAAGGCCGTGTCGCGGATGCCGGTCTCCTTCTCATAGGAGCTGAAGCCGTCTTCCTCCTCGTCCCGGACGCGCACCACGTCCTGGGGCTTCACGTCCGAGAGGACGATCATGAGGCGGTGCTCGCAGGCGGAGGCCTTGATGAGCTCCGTGGCCGTGCGCACGGCGAGGCCGTCGCGGTTGCAGCCGTTGGAGACGTAGTCGAAGATGCGGTCGTTCTTCCCGGTCTCCGAATAGTCGCGGAAGATCCGGACGATGGTATAGCCGGTCATGGAGCAGAAGCCCATCACCCGGCATGGAATGGCGCAGCGCGTCAGGGCTTCGGCGATGCAGAAGGCCTGGCCGGAGATGCTCTCGAGGCGGCCCTTCTGGGAGGTGGAGGCATCCAGAAGAATATCAACGCTGACATCGCCGGCGTTGGCATTCTCCCGGCGGCGGAAGACGTCGCCGTCATCCAGCGTCAGCGCCCGCCAGACGCGGCCGGCCTCCAGCTCCCCCGCGTTGCCGCGGACGGTGTAGGGCTGGAGATAGAGGAGGACGGAGTTCTGGATCTTCTCCACCAGACGGGAGATGGCGATGCGGTTCTGGGCCTCGTGGGCGTGGAAGGCCGCGCGGTTGCGGGCGATCTGGGCCGCCTCGCGCTCCTTGTGCAGGGCCTCGAAGCCGTTGCGGATGTGGGCGGCGGCCGCTTCGCCCCTGGTCAGGTGCAGGTGGCAGCCCCGGTGGTTCCCGGTGCAGAGGCGCTTTTCCAGTTCGGCGACCTGTTCAGGACGGAGGATTGAGCGGCCGTACTTCTCGGCCATGAACTCGCGCAGCTCGGATTCCGAGAGGGAGGTTTTCCGCTCCATTAGGTCCTCGGGCATCTCGCTGCCGCCGTCGTCAGGGTGGGGATGCTCGGCCAGGCCGAGGCCGAAGACGCGGAGCTTCTGTTTTCCGCGTTTTCTCTCCTCTGTGTGCTTCAGGAACGGGAGGTTCCAGGGATGGTGCTCGCTTGCCCGCTCCCGGGCGCGGATCTGAAACCACTTGAGCAGCAGGCGTTTCATCTCCTCCACCAGGGCCTCGGTGTCCAGGTCCGGGGAGAACTCCAGCTCGTCGAGAAGCGAGAGGTCGTAGCGGGAGAGCTGCTGCGGCAGGCCCAGGAGGCGGCGGTAGTGGGCTTTGGCCAGGAAGTCAAAAAAGCGGTCATCCTCGGCGCGGGCTCCGCCGAATTCCTTCAGGTATGCTTCGGCGTAGCGCCGCTGCAGCCGGACCAGAGCCGGACGGGCGGCCTTCTCTCTGGCCACCAGGGCGTTTTCCAGGCCGAGCCAGAGCAGGGCCTCGTACTCCCCCGCCTCTTCCTCGTGCTCGAGGCCGCGGAAAAGGGCGCTTAACTGCGGGTAATCATAGTATTTGCGGGCCAGGCCGAAGATGCTGTTCCAATAGACGTCGGCGATCCCGTCGGAGCGGTAGAACTTGAAGTCCGGGGTGAAGCCGTAATCCGCCGCGGCGTTCCAGATCAGGTTGCAGGCGCGCTTTTTCTGAAGGTCGGAAATCTCCTGCGTCATGAGAGGAAGACTTCCCCTCGGCCGGCGGTCCCGTCGATGCGGGCGGCGATGATGTCATTCACCAGCTGGCGCTCAAAGTCGTCAAAGCTCTTGTTCACGATGCCGAGCTCGAGGGCGTCGCCGAGGCAGAGTCCGTTTTCCACCAGGGAAACCGCCGCGAGCAGGCCGCGCAGGTCCAGGGCCTTGGTGGAGATCTCGGCGCTTTCGCACTTGGCCCGGATCTCGCCGAAGAGCTGGGCCAGCTGGTCGGCGTACTTCTCCTGCAGGGTCGGATGCTGGGCAAGGAGGAGCTTCTTCAGGTTCTCCACGGTGATGACGGGCATCTGGATCACCATGAAGCGGGAGGCCAGGGCCTCGTTGAGCTCGCGGGTGCCGGCGTAGCCGTAGTTCATCGTGGCGATGAAGCGGGTCGCGGGCTGCAGGCTGATGCGGTCGTAGCCGGGCACGTCGATGATGCGGCGGAAGTCCAGCGTCGCGTGCAGCACCGCAAGGGACTCGTTCTTCGCCATGTTGATCTCGTCCAGGACGCCGAAGCCGCCCGCTTTCGCGCACTGGGTGATGGGTCCCTCGCGCAGCACGACCTCACCGCCGCGGAAGGTGTCGGTGCCGATGAGAGAGGCCGCGTCCGTGTTCAGGTAGAACGAGACGTCCCACTGGGGACGCTCAAACACGGCGGAGAGGTTCTCGGCCAGGACGTTTTTCCCCGTCGCCTTCGGCCCGACAAGAAGAAGATTCTCCCCGGCCAGCAGCGCGGTCAGGGCCTTAAGCCAGATCTCCTTCCCGTAATAGAAAAAGTGAGGCTTCGGGACGCGCCGCACGTCCCCGGTCACGGGATATTCCCGGCGGAAGGCCTCAATCTCGCCGATCAGGCGGTCGTCGATGCCCTCACTGCGTAAAAAATCCAGCATATCCTGCATATTCGTTCCTCCGATGTGCTGCGGCAACGGTTCAGGGGCGCCGCAGACTGTTTTTTCACATTCCGGCCGTTATTCTATCACAGTCTTTCCCGAATGAAAAGAGCGAAGCCGTTCCCTCAGGCGGGATGCTTCGCTCTTTTTGCGTTTTCGGCGTCGCCGCGGGCCTTTCGCGCTGCCGAGGCAGCCGGGATCACTTCTTGGCCGAACTGTTGGTGGCGGAGATGATCTCCTCGTGCTTGGCGATGAATTCCTTCATCTCGGCGTAGCTGATCTCCTTCCGGCGGCGGACGGTCAGGTCATAGTCCGTGGTGCCGTCCTCCTGGTTCCGGGAAAAGGCGCTCTCCAGCACGGTGCCGTCCCATTCCTCGAGCTGTTTGGTCAGGGCGTGGTTGAACTCGTAGCCGTTCTTCACGGTGAAGTGGAGCTGGTTCGTGGCATAGGCGTCCGGTCCGAAGATAAACTTGTG
>Ga0256405_10008408_pt1 | contig 14827 bp, 13 predicted proteins | sample RumenRJG_02DNA_FD_189096 | JGI IMG/M metagenome (GOLD analysis project Ga0256405, IMG submission 189096) | Bovine rumen microbial communities from Lethbridge, Alberta, Canada - RJG_02 | ecosystem: Host-associated > Mammals > Digestive system > Stomach > Rumen | place: Canada: Alberta... | reverse complement strand
GGAATTGGACATGGGCGTGATTCTCATCACCCACGATCTCTCCGTCGTCGCCGAGACCTGCAGCCGCGTCGCGGTCATGTACCTGGGCCAGATCGTTGAGGAGGCCGACGTGCTCTCGCTCTTTGAGCACCCCTGCCACCCCTACACCCGCGGCCTTCTGAAAAGCCTCCCCTCCGTCTCCGGCGGAAGGCGGGAGGATCTCTATATCATCGAGGGGACCGTGCCCCTGCTGAGCCAGATCCCGCAGGGCTGCCGCTTCCGCCCGCGCTGTCCCTATGCCCGCCCGGAATGCGCCGAACGGATGCCGGAGCTGGAAACGCTGCCCTCCGGGCAGACGGTGCGCTGCTTCCGTGCAAAGGAAATCGCGGAAGGGAGGCTGTCCGATGTCTGATCTGCCGATTCTCGAGGCCCGGGGAATCCGGACCTGGTTTCCCGTCCGGGGTCTCGTCGGAGAGGCCGTCGGCAGCGTCAAGGCCGTCGACGACGTCTCCCTCTCGCTTTATCGCGGGGAGACCTACGGCCTGGTCGGCGAGACCGGCTGCGGCAAGTCCACCCTCGGCCGGACGCTCATCCGCCTTCTGGAGCCCACGGACGGCCGGCTCTTCCTTGACGGGACGGACATCACGAAGCTCTCTTCACGCCAGCTTCTTCCGCTGCGGGCCAGGATGCAGATGGTCTTTCAGGACCCCTACAGCTCCCTGGACGGAAGGATGCACGTGGGCGACATTCTGATGGAGACGCTTGCCATCCAGAAACGCCGCAACCGAAAGGAGAACATGGATCTGGTCCTGCAGCTGCTGGATCAGGTGGGCCTTCTGCCGGAGCACTTCTACCGCTATCCGCACGAGCTCTCGGGCGGCCAGCGCCAGCGCGTCGGGCTTGCCCGCGCCCTCCTGCCCGAGCCGGAGCTGATCGTCTGCGACGAGCCGGTCTCGGCGCTGGACGTCTCCGTCCGTTCCCAGATCATCCGCCTGCTGCTGGATCTTCAGGAAAAACGCAATCTCAGCTATCTCTTCATCTCGCACGACATGTCGGTGGTGCGCTACATGGCCGACCGGGTGGGAGTGATGTACCTCGGGCACCTGGTCGAGGAGGCCGGAACCGACGAGCTCTTTACCCATCCCCTCCACCCCTACACCCAGGTTCTGCTCAGCGCGGTCCCGACGCCGGATCCCCGGACCCACCGGAAACGCATCGTGCTGGAGGGGGAGCTTCCCTCCCCGCTCTCCCCGCCGTCCGGCTGTCCCTTCCATACCCGCTGCCCCCACTGCACGGAAGCCTGCCGCACGGTCTTTCCGGAGACAAAAAAAGCGGCCGACGGGCATCTCGTCGCCTGCCATCTGGTGCAGGTCCATGGGTAAGGCCATGAAGGATGCTCAGATCAGCCTGAAGACCCTTTCCCACCTTCAGCGGGACAGCGTCTGCTTTACGATCGCCGGATACCAGCGGGGCTTTCGCTGGACCCGGGCGGAAGTTCGGGAGCTTCTGGACGACGTGCGGGAGTTTTCCCTCGCATTCCCCGCCGAAAGCGGCGCCTTCTACTGCCTGCAGCCGGTCGTGGTCTCGCCCGCGCCCGACGGATCCCGGACCGTGATCGACGGCCAGCAGCGTCTCACGACCCTGTATCTGTTCTACTGCTGCTGTTCCTGGATGCTGCCTCCCTCGGCCCGTTACAATCTTCTTCCCTTTTCCATCCGGTATCCCGACAGGCCGCGGCTTCAGGAATGCCTGGACGTGCTTTCCGAGAAGGAATATGCCGGCGCCGGACGCTTTGCCGCCGAAACGGCGGAATTTGAGGACGATATCGACTGCCACTACCTGCTGGAGGCCTACCGCTGCATCGGGGACTGGCTGCACGAACTTCTGAAGAGCTCCTCTGCCCGCGCCGGTCTGGGCAGCCTGAAAAACACCTTCGACACCCGGGTCAGTCTCATCTGGTATGAGCTGCCGAACCTCAGCGCCGCGGATCAGGCGGCGCTGTTTTCCATGCTCAACACCGGGAAGATCGCCCTGACGGATGCCGAGCTCATTCGGGCGCTTCTGCTGCAGCGGAAAGCCGGGCAGGCCGGATCCGCTCCGGATCCGACGGACGCGGCGAACCTGCAGCAGCGTATCGCGTCCGGGTGGGACGAGATGGAAGCCTCGCTCCGGGACGAGCGGTTCTGGAAATTCCTCACCGGCGGGCGCGGTGGGGACCGCGCCGTCTCCTCCCCCACGCGGCTTGATTTCCTTCTTCGGATTCTCGCGCTTCTTGTAAACCGCGGCCTTCTCGCCGACGCGGACCGGAACCATCCGGAAGGGCCTCCCCTCGCCGTCCCGGAAGAGGCCAACCGGGAGCGCTTTTCGTTTTATGTTTTCTCCGCCTGGCTGAAGCTTCTGCAGCGGCAGGCGGCTGACGGGAGCGACAGAGACGCCGGCATCCTGAAGATCTGGAACGGCATCCGTGCCCTTTCCCTCCTGCTTCGGAGCTGGTATGAGGATGTGCCCCGGTATCACCGGATCGCTTTTCTGACCACGGCCTCCCTGCGGCCGGCCGCGGAGCTGTTGGCGGAGCTCACGGCGCTTGAATGGCAAGCCGGGCCGGCATCTTCCGAAGACGGCTTTGACGGGGAGTTGCTCGCGCTCGTCCGGCGGGAGCTGTTCGGCTCTTCGCCGCTGCCGCCGGGGGTGTTCCGGGACTGGCTGACGGGGCTGCAGTACCCGAAGGATGCCCACCGCATCCGTCAGGTCCTTCTGCTGTACAATCTCGCCGCGCTGGAGGCTGCCGATGTGGACAGCCGCTTTCCCTTTGAACAGTACCGCGATTCCCGGCTCAACTGGGATCTGGAGCATATCAACGCCGTGGCGGACCCCGCCGCGGGGGAGCCGGACCACTCCATCGGCAATCTCACCCTGCTCGCGGGCTTCATCAACCGCGCCTGTCAGAACGACGCCTTCTCCGTAAAGCGCGGGGTCGTCCTGGAGCAGGCTGCCCGGGGAACCTTCCTCCCGCTGTGCACCGGGAAGGTTTTCCGGAAGGACTTCCCCGGTGCGGCAGCTTCGCCGCGCTGGGAGGAAAGCGACAAAAAAGCCTACACGGAGGACATCATCCGTTCCCTCTGTTCTTTCCTGAAGCTGGAGGATACCGGGCATGAAAGCTGAAGACTCTTCCCGTCCCTTCCCGGAAACCGTGACGGCCGAGCCGGTGAACCCGCTCGAAGCCACAGAGGCGCGGGTCCCCTATCTGACCGGGGCGCAGGACGCAGACCCTTCCCTGGAGAGGGAAACCGATCCGATCTCGGCCCTTACGGACCTCTCCCTCGATGACGGCTTCCTTTCGCATGCGGCAGCGCCCCTCTCCACGGTCGCCGCCACACGCGAAAGTCTCTGGAGCCTGCTTTCGGTCCGCGGTCTCAGCGTCCGTATCCCGGCTCTTCATCGGGATTATGTCCAGGGGCGGCAGGACGCGGAAGCCGAACGCGTTCGGAGAAAGCTTCTGGACGATCTGTCTGACGCCCTCCGGGAGGCCGCCGCTGATCCCGCCGGCCTCCGGACCGGCATGGATCTGGGCTTTCTCTGCGGCTGTGTGGAGCAGGACCGCAGCCTGATCCCTGTCGACGGGCAGCAGCGCCTCACCACGCTGTTCCTGCTGCACTGGCTGCTCGCCTTCCGAAGCGGCCGTCTGGAATCGGATCCCGAGGTCCGGGAAGCGCTGCTCCGGTTTCGCTTTGAGGGGCGGGAGCCCGCCGACCGCTTCTGCCGCCGGCTGCTTCTTCAGGGCCCCTGCGCATCCGACCCCGCGTCCGGGAGCGGCTGTATTTCTTCCCGGATCCGCGGCTGCGCCTGGTTCTCGGACGACTGTGAACAGAGCCTCTCGGTCCGGGGCATGCTGGTCATGCTCGACGCCCTCGAGGAACGGCTCACGGGTCTCGCCGACGCGGGCTTTGCGGCCGGGCGGCTTTTCTCCTGTCTGACCTCCGCGAGGCCGCCGGTCTCCTTTCTGTTTCTGAATCTCGGCGACGCCGGCCTCGCAGACTCCGCTTATATCAAGATGAACGCCCGTGGCAGACCTCTGAGCTTCTTTGAAGGCTTTAAGGCAGAGCTTTCGGTCTTTCTGGATGCCGACCCTGCCGACGGCGGGGGAAGCTGCTTTTCCGAGGCGTTTCTCCGACAGCTGGACGGTTCCTGGACCGCTCTGTTCTGGAGGCCGGAATACCGGGAGCCCGGTCCCTTCCCGACGACGGATCGGCCGATGCTGCGGTTTTTCCGTTTTGTGATCCTGACCGATTATCTGGCAAATCTGATGCCCGTCCCTCACCGGGCAGATCTCCGCACGGCACTTAACACGCTCATGACGGAGCCGGACGAGGCGTTTTTCTCCCGGCTGTTCCGGGACGGCTTCCGCAGCGTCGAAGGGGTAAGCTGCGAGAGGCCGCCGGTCACCGTCCGGACGTTTCGGAACATCCAGAAGCTTCTGGACCTCCTCGCGAACCGGAAAAAGAGCACCGGGAGCCTCGCGTTTCTGAAGCGCTCCGGCGATCCGGATCCGTTCTTCGACGAAGAGGCCGCCTTCCGCCGTCTGATCGTCTCCGATCTTCGGGAACCCGCGTACGGGGAGCTGTTCCTGCTCTATGCGGAGTATCGCTTCCTGCTGCGCTATGCGCTCCCGGACGGAACCTTCCGCTATGGCGCCGCGCTCGCGCGCTGGCTGGGCCTGATCTCCCGTCTGAGCGGCGCCGCCGCGCCCCCGCAGGCCGATGGCTTCTTCGCCATGGTCCGCGCCGCGGACCGCTTGGTGGAGAGCGGCTTTGCGCTGCGCTGCCGGAAGGCGCTCCTGCGCTGGCCCCGCCTGCCAGATGCGCTCTCCGTCTTTCCCGCGTCCCAGCTTGCCGAGGAAGCCGTCAAAGCGGCCCTCATGCAACACAGCCCTCTGTGGAAAAAGGCGATCCCGGCCGCCGAACGCTCCTTCCTGAACGGGCGCATCGACCTGCTTTTTCAGTACTCCGGCATCCGGGCCGAGGAGGTTTTCTCCTCTTCCTCCCCTGCCGTACCCGAGGCGGGCGGGAAGGAGTATACTCTGTTCCTGCGCTGCCTGCGCAGAGTCGAGCTGCTTTTTGACCGGGACGGAGTCCGCCCCGAACTGGAGGAGTCGTCGCTCCTGCGGCGGGCGCTTCTCTGCTACGGCGGGCAAAGCAGCTACCTGCTGCCGCCCGGCAGACCGCGTCAGTGTTTTCTTGACAACACGGACAGAGAGCTGGGCTTCCGACGCTTGCTTTGGGACGAAAACGAAGGCCGGCGGGCGCTTTTCCTGCGGCTTCTGGACGACCTGGAGGAAAACCAGCCCGCGGCGCCCCAGCTGCAGCGAATCATTTCACAGAAGGTCTTCCGTGGAAGCGAGCGCTGGAAGGAATACTTTGTCACCATGCCCGGGATTCTCTCCTCGGTGCGCCTCTTTGGCGCCGAGGCCGCGGACCCCATGGGCGAGTGGGTTTTCCAGAGCGAAAAGCGCCTGATCCGCATGAAGCATCCCGACGACATCCTGCTGCTCTCCCGGACCCAGACCAGTTCCGTCAGCCGGGAATACTACAGCTATGTGCTCTTTCTGAAAGCGAGAGAGCAGGGGCTGCCGGTGTTTTACCATGCCGACTATACGGAGGCTTCGGAGAAGTACGCCTGGTTTGAGGCTTCAGACGGCGCCCGGATCCGGATCCTGTACCGAAACCCGGACGGGACGCGCTGGCGCTTTCTCGCGTACCGGGAAGAGGACTCCGCTCCGGTTTTTGACGGGAACCTGGACGAGATGCTGGACTATATCCGGAAGTCCGTGAAATGAGCTTGAAATGAATCAGCTGCGTTTTTCCATCGAAAAACGCAGCTGATTTACATTTATTCGATTGAAAAACGCAATTGCCCCTTGATTCTTCCATCGAAAAAGTGTAAGATGATAAACAGAGGGCTCGATTGAAATCCGAGGTTCCGGTTTGCAGGAGTAAGTTCCAGCGTGGCGGAGTTTGCAAAAGAAAGCGCGGAAATTAAAGGTTCAAAACAGAAGTAAGTCTTACAAATCCGGCAGTTAAGTTTGCAAGCTTGGAAATAAGTCATGCAATCTTCTTGGGGGAGGAACACGAATATGGAACGAACCATCATGGCGAAGCTGATAGAATGGAAAGATCGTTCGGACAGGAAACCTCTGCTGCTGACCGGGGTACGCCAGTGCGGTAAAACATACGTTCTGCAGCGCTTTGGGGAACAGCAGTTTGAAGATGTTGCCTATTTCAACTTTGAGGCGGATGATACCCTTGCTTCTGTTTTTGACCACGATTTCAAAATTTCCAGGATTCTGGACGAACTTGGCAGCGTCATTCGCGGGAAACAGATCATCCCAGGAAAAACGCTGCTCATTCTGGATGAAATTCAGGCCTGTCCGCGTGCGATCACAAGTCTGAAGTATTTTTGTGAAACTCTGCCTGAACTGCATGTAGTTGCTGCGGGCTCTCTGCTCGGGATCGCCATTCGCCGGGAAAACATGTCCTTCCCCGTCGGGAAGGTTAACCGGCTTGATATGTTTCCGATGTCTTTTTCCGAATTTGTCAGCGCAGACGGCGGTTCAAAGCTGATTGCGGGCCTGAACAAAATGGATCTGACAAAAGAAATCCCTGCTTATTATACCGTTCCGCTGACAAAGTATTTAAAGCTGTATTATGTGGTCGGCGGAATGCCGGAAGTGGTCCGTCTCTGGGTTGAAACACATGATTTTGCCAAAGTCGCCGAAAAGCAGAATGAGATTTTACAGGATTATGCGGATGACTTCGGAAAACATGCCCCTGTAGAGGACTTGCCTAAAATACGGATGATCTGGGAATCTGTTCCGACACAGCTAGCAAAGGAGAACAACAAGTTCATCTTCTCTCACGTCAAGAGCGGTGCCCGTGCGAAGGATTTGGAGGATGCTCTGGAGTGGCTGATTCATGCAGGGCTTGTTCATAAGCTCTGTCTGGTGGAAAAGCCTCAGATCCCCCTTTCCGGTGAGGCTGACCAGACATATTTCAAAGTCTATCTTTCTGATCTCGGGCTTCTGTGCCGCCGTTCCGGTGTTTATTACAGAACGATCATGGATGGCGGCGAGCAATTCATCCGTTACAAGGGAGCATTGACAGAGAACTATGTTCTGACTGAGCTCATGGCAATGGGGATATATCCTTTTTTCTGGCGCTCGGATGCCAATGCAGAAGTGGATTTTCTGGCAGAAGAAAAAGGCATGCTTCTCCCCATCGAAGTAAAATCCGCGGACAATACACGCGCGAAAAGTCTCCGCCTTTTCTGTAACCGGTATCATCCGGACCTGGCCGTGAAAACCTCTCTGAAAAACGTCGGAGATTCCTATGAGGGTGAAACTCATTTATGGAGCGTGCCGCTCTATGCGCTTTTCCGTCTGAAAGAATACATTGACGCCGAATATGACTCTTCCGCTGGCTCTGATCCTGTTTATTGAAAAGGCGCTTCTTAACACGTTTTGCCCTTCTGCGCTGCGTGCACCGATGACATCTGACACAGCAAAACACCGCCCGTGGGGGCGGTGTTTTGCTGTTCGTGGCTTTATATATCTGCGCCGGATCCGTCAGGCCTTTGCGGCCTCCATGCCGGCGGCGAGAGCGGCCTTGTTGCCCTCGAGGAACTTCATCTTGCGCTCGCCGAGCTCGTGGACAGCATGACGGTGCACGGCAAAGACCGGATCGTATTCCGGCTGACCCGCGGAATGAAGATTGAGATATAAAGATAAACAGGATTCCGCTTTACTGCAGAGTCCCTGTTTACTCTTCATCATCAATTGGATATTCATTCAGTTCTGGAAAATCCAGAAATTCACTCAGTGTCATGTTGAAGGTCACAGCAATCTGGTGCAGCGTGTGAACCTTTGGATTCTTACTGGTTCCCCGGATGATATTGTCAATAGTGGATTGCTTCAGACCGCTCAGCGTAGCCAGCCGATTAATAGTTATGCCTTGCTCTGTGCACAATTGTCTGATCCGAAGTGCGAATAGCTCGTAATACTGCATAGAACGCCTCTGTATCGCATCATTTACCTTTGTAAAGTTAACGATATGATAGCAGATGAACCCTTCAATACTTACCTTTGCATAGTTGACTTGGAGAAGAAATTTAGCTATAATGCAGCTACCTTTGCAAAGGTAGTATTGGTGTACCGTTTTGCCTGCTGTAAATTAGGTTGAAACCACATTACAGGAGGTAAAGCAATGGCGTATTACGCATATGTGCGGGTTTCAACCAAGGAGCAGAATATAGACCGGCAGCTTGTTGCGTTGGAACCGTATAACATTCCAAAGAAGAATATCTACTGTGATTATCAATCCGGCAAGGATTTCGACCGCCCGGCATACCAGAAACTACTCGGGCGGCTGAAGCCCGGCGATTGCCTGATCGTAAAGAGCACCGATCGGCTGGGCAGGAATTATAAGGACATTCTTTTTGAATGGCAGCGCATTACGAAAGAGATCAGTGCAGATATCCTAGTATTGGACATGGATCTCCTTGATACCCGTGAAAAAAACGGCAGTCTGACCGGAATGCTGATTGCGGACATGGTATTACAGATCATGGCGTATTTTGCTCAGACCGAGCGAGAATCCATTCACAAACGACAGGCGGAGGGTATTGCCGCTGCAAAGGCGAAGGGAAAGCATCTGGGAAGAAATCCAGCCCCCTTACCAGACGGTTTTGAGAAACTTTGTATGAAATGCCTCAGCGGTGAAATGTCAATACGCGAAGCTGCAGCTGCTTTAAGAATGAGTCGCACCACATTTCACCGGCATTTTCTTAACTGGAAGCAAAAAATATCAGTCCCAGAAGGTAGACTTTCCGGGACAGGTCTGGTATAATCACATTTGTTCGAGCTAAACAAGAAAAAGCATGACATAGAGGCATTGTGAGGCTCCTATATCATGCTTATTTTTGTGTACCGAATTGTCTACCTTCTGGGACACTGCCTTCTGGGACACTGCCGTAGTCCACAGTTCTCCCCCTGAAAGCATATTGATACGATAACAAACCCGGAAATACTCAAAGAACACAATAATCTAAGCACGTACTCATTAGTACTTAGCCGATTTACGCTAAGTACACAAAAGCAAAAAACGAAAGGAGCATGAAAAGTGGCAATCGTATGCGATCTGTGCGGTGGAAGTAGCTTTGTAAAAGAGGGCGATTTTTATGTCTGCCAAGGATGCGGGACTAAGTATTCTTTGGAAGAAGCAAAACGAATGCTGACTTCTGAGGTATCGGCAGACAACAAGAATGCTGAAAATGCAGTACTGAATTATATGACCTTGGGGCAAAATGCAATAAAAGCAGGAAATCTGTCAGAGGCAGAGAGTTATGCAAATAAAGCCTTAGAAGTAGATTCTGTAAATTCCCAGGCATGGATTCTGAAAGGGAAAGCAGTCGGATGGCAAAGCACACTCGAAGAATCACGAATCGACGAAGCAATCTCTTACTTCTCTGCTGCAATAAATTATGCTTCTGACGAAGAAAGGCAAAATGTCATTGTAACGTCGTATAATGAAATCTGCACTTTGTTGATAGCAGTCATCAATCTCAGAGGCGAAAACTACGCCAAAAGTGGCGGGACAATGTATTACCAACAAGTCGTAGATGGTGCGTATTGCCTAAGCAGAGATGTAATAAATGACAATACCGCAACGATGCTTGTCGAAGCGATAAAGGATTATAAAGAGAAGAGCACCGCTTTTTTAAGCCAGTTTCCCCTTGATAATGCTCCCAATAATGATATTGGGATTGGAAGACAAATAAACGGGTATGTTATAAAAGCACATAGCTATGTGAATAACAAGTCAAAAGGTACCGAGATCGTCGCAAAGCAATGGGTGAATTTTTGCACACTTGCAACGGATGTGTTAGAAGCTGCCCTACAGCTTAATGAACCCATAGAAACTAAGTGCGGAATCTATAAAAATGAGATTGAACTCATTGACCAGGCATTGAATTTTTTCCCAACAGGCGAACCCGATGGTGAACTGAGGGCAAAGCGCAGCCGCGCGGTGAGCAGGCTTGAAAGTTTAGACCCTAAATATACTGTTGAAGAAGCACCGGCTACCAATTACAAATCCGCACCGGGCGGTTGCTATGTTGCAACGGCAGTATACGGCTCTTATGACTGCCCAGAGGTATGGACATTACGTCGATATCGTGACTATACCCTTGCGGAAACGTGGTATGGAAGAATGTTTGTACATGTTTACTATGCCATAAGCCCTACACTTGTAAAATGGTTTGGTGATACAAACTGGTTTAAGGATATGTGGAGACCTACATTGGATAGAATGGTCATACGGCTGAATAATGATGGCGTTGCGGATACGCCATATCAAGACAGGAGCTGGTAATGGCAAACTATAAAGCTCTGTATCTGCGATATATGGATGCGCATAATATCAGATACACGACAGCAAATAACATCGTCAGCATTAGTTATACCGGTAGTAATGCACAATCGATTACGATATTGGTGTCTTTTGATCCAGATGGAAATAACCTGGTCGAATTTGGATGCTATAGCATCGGTTCATGTAAATCGGATGAGAAATATGCCAATGCTATTGTTCTGTGCAATGAAATGAACAAGAAATACCGTTGGGTTAAATTCTTCGTGGATGATGACCGCTCTATTGTGGGCAAAGCAGACGCAATAGTTGATTCCAGCAGTGTTGGCTCCGAGTGTGCGGAGATGGTAAGCAGAATGGTTGGTATCATTGATGATGTTTATCCTGAATTTATGAGGCTTATGTGGGCTTAAATCATTGAGCCTTGGAGGTTGTTATGCCGGAATCAGAATCGAAAGTCCCAAATCTTACACAGATGATTCTACAGGCTGCATCACGGATGAACAATTCCACTTCTACATCTGTAGAGAAAGCTTCAATAGAAAAGCATGATACTCAACCGGAGTCCACCCGACCAATCGACAATTCAGAGGATAAAAGCAGGTGGGGTGAGGTGGAAGAGACGAATCTGATGGATAAGTTTGAGCAGCACATCCATGCAGAGAATACCGTGAGAAAAACCGAAGACCTGATAGGCAATCATGCTTTCAAGGCTCTGTGCAATGAAATACGCAGCCGAGCTTCAGCAATTCAGAACAATAAGACACAACAGTTTTTCTTTTCCTCTGCTTACCTGTTTTCTGTGAATTCCGGAAATGGTTATAAGACCGCATTGACTTTACTTGAAGAATTGCTGACGGAAACCGGTTTGTTTACCCATCCATCTGCCAGATCAGAATATGCTCTGCCAAATCCGACGGATGTGGACTCCATTCAAAAGATTAACAATATCATCGGGACGCTGGAATATACTTTCAGCGCCCCGAGAATTGTAACGTTTGACATTACTGCCTGGATGGGGCATACTGGTGAACAGTGTTTCAAGAATCTGCTCATGCATATTTTTCAAGAAAACACACAGTGCCTGATCGTTTTCCGTGTTCCATATATTCGTGAAAAGCTGCTCAAAGAAACAATTGCCGATCTATCGGATGTTATTTCAACGAGAAGTGTTGTATTCGAGCCGTTCAGCAAAAATGAACTCCGTCAGATTGCGGAGAGAATGATCGAGCCTTATGGTGTCAAGTTCTCTTCTGATGCAATGGAGGACTTTGATCGACGTATCGAAAGCGAAAAAAGCAATGGATACTTCTACGGAATTCACACTGTAAAAAAAGTAGTCGGTGATTTCATCCGCGAAATAGAGTTGCAGGAGGACTTCGCGCACCGAAGCAATATTATCACCAGTTCCGTAATTAATTTTTCCGAAGCACAGACCGTTCAGAACAATGAAGATCCCGGATTCGATGGATTTGCCAATATGATCGGAATGGAGCATGTTGAAGCACGCCTGAGAGAGGTGCTATACCAGATCCAATTTGCAAGAAGCAGAGGAATTGGGAAGCCGTGTATGCATATGTTTTTCGTTGGAAATCCAGGAACAGGGAAAACAACCGTGGCGCGAATACTCGGCAATGAAATGAAGAGGCAAGGTGTTCTGAGAATTGGGAAATTCTTTGAACATAAAGGCAGAGATCTCTGTGCGGAATATGTCGGCCAAACCACCCCGAAAACAGTAGCAATATGTGAGCAGGCTTACGGCTCAATCTTGTTTATCGATGAAGCTTATTCCCTTGCTGCAGGATCGGGCAATAACGATTATGGAAAAGAAGCAGTAAATGCCCTGATCGCAGAAATGGAAAACCACTATGATGATCTGGTTGTGATTTTCGCAGGTTACCCAGATGAAATGCAGAAATTGCTTGATCTCAATCCCGGCATGCGCAGCCGTGTTCCATACACAATTGAGTTTCCAAACTATACAAATGATGAGCTGTACATGATTTTTGCCAAAATGTCTTCTGAGCATTTCGAGCACGCGCCCGGATTTGACGACTATGCAAAGCAATTCTTCACCAATCTACCATCTGAGCTCTTGAATGATCGATCATTCGGTAATGCAAGATTTGTCAGAAACCTGTATGAACGGGTTTGGGGAAAAGCGACCGCCAGATGTGCCAGAACCAATAATGCAAACATCGAGTTGACTATTGAAGATTTAGATTCGGCTGTCAAAGATATGTGTTTCTGAATGGTTGAACATTTTAAGCACAATCATGCCCAGCGGATCAGGATATGGAAAACCATCTGGGCCTTTTGGCCTTCTGCATCCAGACAGAAAATTCGACATGGCCGATATTCTCGACCATGCCGAATTATCCCGGGGATTGTGCCCCCTTCATTGCACCGCCCGTGGGGGCGGTGTTTTGCTGTTCGTGGCTTTATATATCTGCGCCGGATCCGGGGTCAGGCCTTTGCGGCCTCCATGCCGGCGACGAGGGCGGCCTTGTTGCCCTCGAGGAACTTCATTTTGCGCTCGCCGAGCTCAATCTTGATGGCGTCGACCATCTTGTCGACCGAGACCGAGTTTTCGTCCGCACCCATCATGGCGCCGAGGATCGCGACGTTGGCGCCCTTCGGGTTCTTCACATTTTCGGCAATATGAGCGGCATCGCAGTAGACCACGCGGACGTCGTCACGCTCCACTTTGCGGTCAATGATGGAGGAATTGACAACAATCAGACCGCCGGGCCTCACGGTATGCTCGAACTTGTCCAGAGAGGGCCGGTTCATGGCGATCAGCACATCCGGATGGTTCACCACAGGGGATCCGATAGGCTCATCCGCCAGCACCACCGAACAGTTGGCGGTTCCGCCGCGCATCTCGGGACCGTAGGACGGCAGCCAGGAGACATGCTTTCCATCCAGCATATTGGCCATGGCGAGGAACTTGCCGATCAGCAGCATGCCCTGTCCGCCGAAGCCCGCAAACACGTATTGCTTCCTCATCTTATTCAGCCCCCTTGTCTTTCTTCACACCCAGCGGATAGTAGGGGATCATGTTCTCTTCCAGCCACTTCATGGCCTCGACCGGGCTCAGGCCCCAGTTTGTCGGGCAGGTGGACAGAACCTCGATCATGCAGAAGCCCTTGCCGTCCAGCTGATATTCGAAGGCTTTCTTGATTGCCTTCTTGGTCTTGAGAATGTTGGCGTTGGTGTTCACCGCACAGCGCTCGATGTAGTAGGAACCGGGCACCTCGGAGAGCATCTCGGACATCTTGATGGGCGCGCCGCACCAGGCCTCGTCACGGCCGTAGGGAGAGGTGGTGGTCTTCTGGCCGACCAGGGTGGTCGGGGCCATCTGGCCGCCGGTCATGCCGTAGATGGCGTTGTTGACGAAAATGGTGACGATCTTCTCGCCGCGGTGGGCGGCGTGGACGATCTCGGCGGTACCGATGGAGGCCAGGTCGCCGTCGCCCTGATAGGTGAAGACCAGCGTGCCGGGGCGGGCGCGCTTGGCGCCTGTCGCGACAGCGGGGGCACGGCCGTGGGCGGCCTCGAACATATCGCAGTTGAAGTAGTCATACGCAAAGACGGAGCATCCGACAGGGGCCACACCCATGACGTTGCCGGCTTCCAGCTTGCCCTCCTGGACCAGCTCGTCGATGCTCTCCGCGACCAGGCGGTGGATAATGCCGTGGTTGCATCCCGGGCAGTAATGGAACTGCTTATCGGTAAGAAGCTTGGTTCTTTCAAATACGACGGACATTTTACTTACCCTCCTTCATCTCGAGGACCTTCTGTTTGATCTCTGCGGTGGTCGGGAACTGGCTGCCGAGATGGCCGAAGAAGCCGACGGGTTTTCTGCCCTCGATGGCAAGTCTGACATCCTCGAGCATCTGGCCTTCGTTGACCTCGACGTCCAGGACTGCCTTGACCTGCTCTGCGCAGCAGGCTTCTCTCAGCGCGTCGTACGGGAACGGCCAGACCGAAATCGGACGGAATAGGCCGGCTTTCACCCCCTGCCCCCGCAGGTCGTCTACTGCGGACTTGGCGATACGCGCCATGGTGCCGAAGGCGGTGATGATGATCTCGGCATCCTCGGTCTTGTAGCATTCCCACATCTGCTCGTTCTTGCGCGCCTCGGCGTAGACCGCCTGCAGTTCGGCGTTGTGTACGGTCAGGGATTCGGTGTCGATGAAGATGGAGTTGATGACGCCGCGCTTTGCGGGGTCGTCGCCCGGCTTCCAACCGGTGCAGGCCCAGGGCTTCTTCTCCGGATCGACCTTATAATCCACCATCTCGGGCATCTCGACCGGCTCCATCATCTGGGCGATGATGCCGTCGGCGAGGAAGAGAACCGGCATGCGGTATTTCTCGGCCTTGTCAAAGGCGAACATCATGATGTCGATGGCTTCCTGGACGGAAGA
>Ga0256405_10008406_pt1 | contig 14830 bp, 15 predicted proteins | sample RumenRJG_02DNA_FD_189096 | JGI IMG/M metagenome (GOLD analysis project Ga0256405, IMG submission 189096) | Bovine rumen microbial communities from Lethbridge, Alberta, Canada - RJG_02 | ecosystem: Host-associated > Mammals > Digestive system > Stomach > Rumen | place: Canada: Alberta... | reverse complement strand
GAAAATTAGAAATTATTGAACGCTCAAAAAAAGCTAATGTTCCTGTAATATCTTCTATGGGGGCAGGGAACAAAATGCACCCTGAAAAGTTTGAAGTTGCAGATATATCAAAAACATCTGTCTGCCCATTAGCAAAGGTTATTAGACAACAACTAAGAAAACGAAAAATAAAAAATGTTAAAGTTGTTTATTCAAAAGAACTTCCGATAGAGCCCAAAGAAGATATGGCTATAAGTTGTCGTAACCACTGCATTTGTCCGCCCGGAACCGTTCATAAATGTACAAATCGCAGGGCGATACCTGGAAGTAACGCTTTTGTACCGTCTGTTGTCGGATTAATCATTGCCGGCGAAGTGATTAAGGACTTAATTGGATATACAGATTGATAATTAAAAAATTTGCTGGTATTTTGTTAATAAATTCATATCGTTATTTTAAATTATAACTTTTATCAATCCTTTCATAAATTTCATCAATAAGCACTGAACCGTCAAGAATTATTGTAAGCCAATGCTTTTTGTTCATGTGATAGCCTGCAAAATATTTTTTGTTATCAACAAGTTTTTCGATTTCTTCGGTTGGTGCCCGTAAGTCAATAACTTCAACTTTTTCTTTGCTTTCAAAACCTAATTTGTCTTTACCTACGGTTAATATTGCAAAATACCATTTTTTGTTATCTTTTCTTCGACAAACTGCATTATCAGGAAATTTTTCCCACAAATATTCAACATTATCGCCATATTTATCTTGTGCATATTTAATTACAAGTTTTGAATATTTAAATTTAAAAATATCTCGCTCAAAACATTTTTCGGCAATTTCGGATAAAACTCTTTCGTATTCTTCTCTAACCTGTCCTACAAAAGAGCCTTGCACATATTCTACAAGATGTAATGTATAAAATTCACCGCTATCTTTTTCTACAAGTTCAGTTAATACCTCGCCTTTGTCATTTATTTTTACTGACAAAATAAATTCACCATTCATTATTTCAGTTTTATATACATTATCAACAAAACCAAAATCTGCCAGTTTACTAAAATTTGCTTTTTTGTCTTTGAAAAAATCATTCATATAAATATATTAACAAAAAAATAAGCGGTTTTGCTTTCAGCAAAACCGCCTTATAAATTTATTCAAATGCATTTATGCATTGCATTCACATTTTGATTTTGGACCTGCGTTTACGATTTCTTCAGGCATATTTGGATATTTTGCTTTGAAGTTGTCTTCAAACATTTTAGCCAATTTGTTAGCTTGTTCATCGTAAGCAGATTTATCAGCCCACATACCTCTTGCATCTAACATTTCATCAGGAACGTTAGGACAAGTTGTAGGGTAATCTACGTTAAATACGTCGTGGTGTTTAAATTCTACACTGTCAAATGAACCGTTTAATGCTGCAGTAACCATTGCACGAGTGTAGCTTAATTTCATACGTTTAGCACCTGATGCAGCAGAACCGCCAGCCCAGCCTGTATTTACTAAGTAAACTTTTGTACCGTATTGGTCTAATTTATCACCTAACATTTTTGCATAAACAGATGCATCCATTGGCATAAATGGTTCACCAAATAATGTTGAGAATGTTGGTTGAGGTTCTGTAACACCTCTTTCTGTACCTGCTAATTTAGAAGTAAATCCTGTTACAAAGTGGTACATCGCAGCGTTTTTGTCAAGTCTGCTGATTGGAGGTAATACGCCAAAAGCATCTGCTGTTAAGAATACTACAACTTTTGGAATACCTCCTTTACCAGGGATTTGAGCATTGTTAATGTAATTAACAGGATAACCTACACGAGTATTTTCGGTCAATGTACCGTCTGTATAATCAGGTTCTCTTGTTTCAGGGTCAACGATTACATTTTCAACTAATGAACCAAATTTAATAGCGTTGTAAATGTCAGGTTCATTTTCTGCTGACAAGTTGATACATTTAGCATAGCAACCACCTTCAAAGTTGAATACACCGTCAGGCGACCAACCGTGTTCGTCATCACCGATTAATTTACGAGCAGGGTCTGCTGATAAAGTTGTTTTACCTGTTCCTGACAAACCAAAGAATACTGCTGTTTCTTGAGTTTCAGGATCCATATTTGCTGAACAGTGCATTGGAAGTACATTTTTCTTTGTCATAATGTAGTTCATTGTAGCAAATACTGATTTCTTGATTTCACCTGCGTATTGAGAACCACAAATTAAAATCATATGTGCTTCATAGTCAATGATAATTGCTGCTTCACTATGAACTCCGTCAATTTCAGGGTCGCATTTGAAGCCTGGAGCACAAAGAATAGTGTAATCAGGTTCGCCGTAGTTTGCTAATTCTTCTGCTGTTGGTCTGATTAATAATTGGTGAATGAACAAGTTTTGACTCGCTAATTCGTTGATTACTCTGAATTTTTGGGTATAAGTTTTGTCAGCACCTGCATATCCATCAAATATAAATACTTCTCTGCCTTGTAAGTATGCTGCAACTTTACCTTTTAATGAATTAAATTTTTCTCTGCTTATTGGTCTGTTAACCTTACCCCAAGCTATTTCATCGTGAACACCTTCTGTATCAACAATAAATTTATCTTGAGGTGAACGACCTGTATATTTACCTGTTGTAACAAGTAAAGCACCTGTATTTGTTAATATACCTTCGCCTCTGCGTAATGCTGCTTCTGTCAACAATGCAGGTGATAAGTTGCGATAAACTGCTTTAGGATCGATAATTCCTAATTTTTCAATACCGTAAGTTTCCATTATTTAGCCTCCTTTATGCTTGGAATACTATCTTATGCCTTAATTTTATTACAACGATAATAAAAAAGCAATAATCTTGTGTATAATAAACACTTAAAATCTTATTGACACAAACTATTATCTGTTTTAGCATAATGTTATGCTAAAAGATTTTCTTGTAAAACACATTGGTATATTTATTGAGTTTACAATAATTATTATTGTAACCTTTTTGCTTATAAAAGTTATTGACTTCCTTGATAAAAAAATTAGGGATAATATACTCAAAAAACACGAAAACAGTGCAAGATTATTGAGTTTTTGCCCAATATTAAATAAAATTATAAAAGTGCTATTATTGTTTATCATAATCGCTTCTGTAATGCAGGCGCATGGATATTCAATGACATCCTTAATTGCAGGTTTTGGTATTGCAGGTATGGCTGTCAGCTTTGCTGCAAAAGAATCCATAGCAAATATTTTTGGCTCAATTGCCATTCTTTATGACAAAGTATTTGATTTGGGCGATTATGTAAAGATTAATGATGTTGAGGGTTTTGTTTGTGATATAAATCTTCGTTCAACAAAAATAAAAACCTTGGATAACTCAATTATTACGGTTCCAAATAATATCGTTGCAGATGCTATTGTAATAAACTATTCATTGATTAAAGAAAGGCGTATGGTTGAAGTTGTTGGTGTAACATATGGGACATCCAACGAAAAAATAGATAGAGCAATCGAAATTATAAAATCAGTTATTAGAGATAATAACGAGGTTGTAACTAATGATAATCTTGTATTTTTGGAAAAATTAAATTCAAGCTCCATTGATATACACATGGAAGCATACGTTAAATATGGTGATTTGACAAACTTTAGACGTGTAAGACAAGATGTCATAAAAGAAATAGTAAGACAATTTAGGCAAGACGGAATAGATTTTGCGTTCCCATCGCAATCTGTGTATATAGAAAAAAATGAAAATTAAAGTAATAGCAATGGGTCGTGTAAACGAACCTTATTTAAAAGCAGGAATAGACGAATTTTTAAAACGCATAGCACCTTATGCGACAATTGAGGTTTCTGAATTAAAACCAGTTGAAATAAAAGATGAACATTTAATCCAACGTGCTTTAGATATGGAAGCAGAAAAAATAATGGATTTAATTAAACCTTCAGCCTTTGTTATAACCCTCGAAATAGGCGGTAAAATGCTATCTTCCGAAGATTTTGCTCAAGAATTAAACGAAATAGTTAATTCTGGTGTGAACGAATTGATTTTTGTAATAGGTTCATCTCATGGTCTGTCGCCTAGAGTTTCAGAAAGAGCAGATTACAAATTAAGTCTTTCAAGAATGACTTTTTTACACAATTTTGCAAGATTAATCCTTGTAGAACAGATTTACAGAGCATTTAAAATTATCAAAGGCGAAGTTTATCATAAGTAATCTAGTTTACATTACTTTTCTGTTAATTGTGTAATATTTTTTTTTATAATATACTATTTATATTATGGAATTAAAAACAACTACCGCAAGAAATTCTTATAAATATGGCTGGTTACTAAAAAGATTATATCCTTATGTAAAACCGGTCATGGGACGTGTAATTTTAGGTTTAATCGTTGCAACACCTATTGGTTTGTTGGACGGTTTTATGGCATTTGCCCTTAAACCTTATATGGATTATGTTATAGGTAAACAAGATTTAATCTTCATGGGTGTTACTATAACCTGGCAATTTATGTCATATTGTATTCCTTATGCTGTAGTACTTTTTGCGGCTTTGCAGGGTGTTTTAAATTACATTAATTTTTATTTATCAGAATGGACAAGTCAAAAAGTAACTATTGCAATTAAAGCAAAATTGTTTAACCGTTTGGTTTTCGCAGATTCACAATTCTTTGATGACAATTCGTCAGGTATAATTATTTCAAGATTTGTACAAGACCCTGATAACGCTTCTAGAGGTATTATCGATAAAATTAAAGAAATCATCACCTGTTTCTTTGGCGCATTAGGATTAATTTGTGTAATGTTATACAGCGCTTGGAGATTAGCATTAGTTGGAGTTGCAGTTCTTTTAGTTGCTTTTCTTCCTATACTTTTGGTAAGAAATTGGATAAAGAAAACTTCAAACAAAAATATCGTTATTACAGGCGATATAACAACTAACCTAAATGAAACATACAATGGCAACAAAATAGTAACATCGTATAATTTACAAAATCGACAATATCAAATTTTTACTGACAAATTGGATGAAGGTTTCAGAGTAAATATTGCACTGGCAAAACGTGTCGGCTGGATGAATCCTTTGATGTATATGATTGCATCCATCGGGATAGCTGTAGTCTTGGCATACGGAACAAACTTAATTTATATCGGTAAAATGACTGCCGGAGGTTTTGCATCCTTTGTTACATCACTTTTATTACTTTATAAACCTGTTAAAAATTTAGGACGTTCTCTACAACAGCTGCAAGACTTCTTTGTAGCCTTAGGTCGTGTATTTGAATTATCTGATTATGAACCATCAATTGTAAATAAAGAAAATGCCGTTAAATTTCCCGAATTTAATGAAGGCTTACATTTTGAGAATGTAAACTTTGAATATAAAAAAGATTTACCTGTATTAAAAAATATAAATCTTGATATAAACAAAGGAGAAACACTCGCTATTGTAGGAAATTCAGGAGGTGGTAAATCCACTATTGCCTCTCTTGTTCCAAGGTTTTACGATATAAAATCAGGTTCGATAAGATTTGACAATGTTGACGTAAGAGATATTGATTTAAAAGATTTGAGAAACAATATTGCAATGGTGTTTCAAGATAATTTCCTATTTGCAGGAACAATAAGAGAGAATATCTTACTTGGAAATCCTCAAGCAAGTGAAGAAGAATTGATGAATGCGGTTAATTCAGCTCATTTGCAAGATATGATTGCAGATTTGCCAGATGGTATAGATACACATTTAACAGAAAGAGGTGTAACACTTTCTGGAGGTCAGCGTCAGCGTGTAGCTATTGCAAGAGCAATGATAAAAAATGCTCCAATAATTATTCTTGATGAAGCTACATCTGCTCTTGATAATGAATCTGAAGCTATTGTTCAACTGGCGTTGGACAATCTTATTAAAGATAAAACAGTATTACTTATTGCGCACAGGTTTACAACAATTAAAAATGCAGATAGAATTGCTGTTATTAACGAAGGTGAACTTGTTGAACTTGGTACGCATGACGAGTTAATGCAAATTGAAAATGGTGAATACAAACATTTATATGAGATGCAATTTAATAAAAAAGATGAAAATATAGAGGGAACAAATGAGTAAATATTTATTGGAAATAGGTTGCGAAGAATTACCTTATAAATTTATTGCACAGGCAATATCACAATTAAAAACAGGTTTTGCAAAATTACTAACTGAAAATAATATACAATATTCTGATATTGAGGTCTATGCAACACCAAGACGTTTGGCTGTAATAGTTGATGGATTACCAGAAAAACAGGACGACGAAACTAGAATTTTGAGAGGTCCTATTAAAAATGCTGCTTATGATGAAAATGGTAATCTCACAAAGGCCGGTGAAGGTTTTTTAAAGAAAAATGGCTTAACTTCTCAAGATGCATATTTACAAGATAATTATTTACACGCAAAAGTTGAAATAAAAGGAAAAGAAACCGCCGCTATTTTGCAAGAAAATATACCTTCATTAATTTTAAAAATGCAAGGTTCACATTTTATGCGTTGGGACAATTTTGATGAGAAATTTCAACGCCCCATTCGCTGGATAGTATCAGTAATGGATGATAAAGATGTTCCTATACAAATAATTAATGTTAAATCAGGTAGAATTTCGAGAGGACATCGTTTTGCTAATTTGAATATTGGTGAAATCTCACATCCAGACAAATACAAAGAAATTCTTAGAGAGATGAATGTCATTGTTGACCAAAACGAAAGAAAAGCAGAAATTTTGCGTCAAGCTCAAGCAGAAGCGGATAAAATAGGTGCAACATTAAGATACAGCGAAGATTTACTTGAAGAAGTAACTCAATTATGCGAATGGCCTGTTGCGGTTATGTGCGAATTTGATGAAGAATTTTTAACCATACCGGAAGAAGTTACTGTTACAGTTATGGCTGTCCATCAGCGTTATTTTGCACTTTATAAAGATGATAAATTAACTAATAAATTTATTACAATTACAAACTACCTTGGTTACGATTTTGATAACATTAAAGCCGGTAATTTACGAGTTATCAAAGCAAGACTTGATGATGCAGTATTCTTCTTTAAAGAAGACACAAAAAAGCCTTTGTATAAATACGTCGAAGGTCTGAAAGGAATGACTTTCCAAAAAGGCATGGGCTCTATTTACGATAAAGCTAAACGTATATTTGAATTGTCTAAGATAATAGCAAAAGAATTGGGTAAAGAACCTGAAACTATATTAAGAACAGCTCAATTATGTAAAGCTGATTTATGCACAAGTTTGGTATTTGAATTTACGGAATTACAAGGATATATAGGTTCTGATTATGCGAAAATTTCAGGCGAACCTGAAGCCGTTGTAAACGGAATAAAAGAACATTACTTCCCGCTAAATGCAGACAGCGAACTTGCAAAATCAATAGAAGGTCAAGTTGTTGGTATTGCTGATAAATTAGATACTATATGCGCAGTATTTGTTGATGGCAAAAAACCTACAGGTTCATCTGACCCCTTAGGTGTGAGACGTGCAGCTTTAGGTATTATTAAAACAATTATCACAAATAATCTAAAACTTGATTTGAATAAATTAATTGCGAAATCCTTGGAACTTTTACCGGTGAAAAAAGACTGTATACATGACATACAAGAATTTTTCACACAACGCTTGATAATATTCTTGAATGACGAGTACAAAAAAGATATTCTTGAAGCATGTTTATCTAAAGACCCGCTAGAAGATTTAGCAGACTACGTTTCAAGAGTAAAAGCATTATCAATAATGAACAGTAAAGAACTATTAGAAAGTGCAAATAGAATTCTAAAAATATTAAAAGAACCCGTTCATGCCGAAATAAAAAAAGAATTGTTTAAACATGACTCTGAAAGCATGCTTTATAATAAAATTAATAGCATGCCTGAAATATTCAATTACGATTTATATTTAGACGATTTAATATGTTTAATACCTTCAATAAACTCATTTTTTGACAATGTACTTGTCTTAGATGAAGACGTAGCAGTAAAAACAAACCGTTTAGCAATGCTTACAATTTTAAAAGAAAAATTCGAACAATTGTGTGATTTTTCAAAAATAAAGTATTAATTCAAAAACAAAAAATGCTAATATACATGTATTACAGCACCTTATTGTAAACTTATGTAAACAAAAGCTAAAAATGAGTAAATTTTTATTTTCAGGCAGCTTTATATAGACATAAGAAACGAAAACAAACAGTATAGGTAGATAAAGGTAGGTTCCCCAAATGCAAAACAAAAATTTAAAACAACAACAAGTACAACAAGAAAATCAAAAAGCACAATTATTGAACTATGTTCAAGGTCAAGACAAGACAAGTGCTGATTATATGAGTATGCTTACTTCAACAAGTCCTGTTAAATCGACTTCATCAAAATTGGAATCAATGGTAAGGGCTCAATTACGTAAAGAATTCCCAGGAATTGAAAATAAAGCATCTTATGAATTTTTGGTAAGTGCTGTAATGCATAATTATCAAAAAAAATATATGTAATTAATAAAAAACAAATAAAAAAATACCAACAGTTAGCTGTTGGTATTTTTTTGCATTCGTGCTAAATTAAAAAAAGAAAGGAAATAATATGACAACGATAATAGGAATTGGCATTGAAAATAGAAAAGAAACTGCAACAAAAGTACAAGATGTATTAACAGAATATGGATGTAATATAAAAACAAGACTTGGTTTAAATGATTATCAAGAAACAGAATGTTCTTATAAAGGTATAATATTAGTAGATGTTCCAAATCGAGAAAATGCAGTTGAATTAGAAAACGAGTTAAAAAAAATTAAAAATATAACAATAAAAGAAATGGTATTTTAAAAAAGATATTGCAATTTTTTTAGGGTTCAATTATAATTATCTTACAGATTGAATAAATGGGGTTGTAGCTCAGTTTGGTTAGAGTGTCTGCCTGTCACGCAGAAGGTCGCGAGTTCGAGCCTCGTCAGCCCCGCCATTATTGGAAAGCCCGCCAGTCGGGCTTTTTTGCTAGGAGTAAATTATGAAACAAATTTTATTATCGTTTTTTATTATCAGCCTATTTCAAATAGCATCTTTTGCGTACGAATATTCTGAGTATAAATTAAGTGCAAGTGTGAGATGGGGAATTTGGGGTAAATATTCAAATATAAAGCCACTCATGGCGATTTTTGGATGTTGAGATTTACTTGCACTATTAGGACTTTATCTGCACTTATTTACTAATTATTTGCACCCAAATTTTATCTTTTTAAAAATAAATTGCTAATTATTGCCGATATGTTTGACTTTTAGCCAAGTAACATTAGTGCAAGTGAATTTTTCACACAAGAATTGAGATTTTCATAAATATCTTTGAGATTGAGATTACACTTGACTTTTATCGGAACATGAGCAATTAATGTCATTGCACCAGGTCTTTATTTTTTGAAAAGGAATTCTATGAATAAATTACATTTACTCAAAAAAGCAGAAAATTTGTATTGCATTGAAAATTTTACTCCTGATATGATTGCTGAAAAATTGAATATTTCACGCAGAACTGTTTTCAATTGGAAAAAGAAATATAAATGGGGAAATTCTAACCGAATAAAAGATTTTTCAAAACAGTTTACAGGTGAAATTTATTCGCTTGGTGCAAAGTTGCTCAAGAAAATCAATGAGGATTTAGATAATAATAGGATTTTAAACAAACATTCAATTTGTGCTATGGAAGAAATTATCAAAATTATAACTAAACATGAAAAAGAACAAATCTTGACGCCAATTGATATTCCTAATGATAAAAAATATAGCGAAAATTTTACTCCTGATTTTATACACCAAATTCAAAAAGATATTTTAGGTTGGGATGGAACATATTAATGTGTCGAAATGTCTCTGAGATTGAGATTTAGGACTTGATGTTTCTCTAAAACAGAGCGATTAATGTCAATGCAAGCGAAAGGAGCATGCAATGACAGAAAAAGACTATCAACTTTATGGAACAAAAATTTTAAACCTGAAAACCAAACAAGTTGGTTTATTAATTTGTATTTGGAAAAACAAATTTGCTGATAGAGATATTGATTATGCAACTTGTGTCGATCAACAAGGCAAACGCTACAACATTGAATTAGATAATATTGAGGTGTTAGATGATTTTGAAAAATAAATTGACTAAGAAAACACTAAATATTACATATTCGGAATTCAGAAAAATTTTTGCAAAAGAAATTCAGTACGCCTTTGAAAGTTATCGTAAAACTCAGTTAAATAAATATTCCTACAAATTTAAAGATGATAATTCTATGGAATTTAATTTCTATTTTGACCTTCAGTGGAACTTCAATCACTTTGGAATCAGCAACTGGTATATAGAAAGAATGTGATATGGAAAACTTACTTGAACAAAATCAGATAACTTTTACACCGGAAAAATCAAAACAAATTGCATTAGCAAGATTAGATTTAATCCACAAATGGCTTGAGTTTAGAAGGAAATCAACAAATAAACTTCAAGCTGATTATGATTTTGTGAAGTTGCATAATACTTCAAATTCACACCTATTTGAGATTTTAGGTAAAATTTCCCGCGGAAGTTTACATCGCTGGCATTCCATACTTAACGAAACAGAAGACTATACAAAACTTTTGCCGCAGTATAAATATAGTAGTGTTGATGATTATAGAACTGTTCTTAATGACAACGAAATAAAAATCTTTATGGGTTTGCTTTTGCATCCGAACAGATTATCTATCGGGAAAGCAATTGCGCTAACTAAATACAGACTAAAAGAACAAGGTCAAAATTTTATTCCGGCTGATATTACTTTTAGAAGATATGCCAAATGGTTTAAGGATAATAATTATGACCAATGGATTCTTGCCAGAGATGGAGAAAAAGCATTATCCGATAAAGTCGAACCATATATTAAGCGTGATGCTTCGCTTTTGGAAGTCGGAGATATTCTTGTAGCTGATGGACATAAACTTGCGTTTCAGGTAATTAATCCGTTTACAGGAAAACCCACAAGAGCAACACTTGTCGGGTTTTTAGACTGGAAGTCAACCGCTTTGGTTGGTTATGAAATTATGCTTGAAGAAAATACGCAATGTATCGCAAGTGCTCTTCGTAACGCAATCATTAATCTTGATATGATACCAAGAGTTGTGTATCAAGATAACGGCAGAGCGTTCAGAGCAAAATATTTTACTGATGATAAGGGGTTCTCGGAGTTAGGATTTAAAGGTTTGTATTCAAAACTTGAAATAGAAACAGTTTTTGCCAGACCATATAATGCCAGAGCAAAAGTAATCGAAAGATTTTTTAAAGAATTTCAGGAAGGTTTTGAAAAATTATTGCCAAGTTACGTTGGAAGTAGTATTCAAAATAAACCCGCTTATATGATGAGAAATGAAAAATTGCACAAAAATTGGCATTGTGATTATATCCCAACAATAGATGAAACAATAAAAATGATTGATATGTGGCTAAGTTTTAAAAATTCCCAGCCTTGTCCGAATGCTCCGGATAAAACCATTGCAGAAATATTAGCAGAACGTAAGACACAAAATATTGATATAAATATTCTTGATGATTTAATGCTTGCAACCGAAGTCAAAACAATTCAACGAAACGGAATAAGATTTTTAAACTGTGATTATTTTGATGAAAGGTTATACGGATTTAGGGGTAAAGTATTGATAAAATATAACTTGTTTGATTTAAGAAATATCAAAGTATTTACCCCCAAAGGCGAATATTTGTGTACGGCAGAACGTGTAACAGAAACACATCCAATGGCAAAAATACTTGGGGATGTCAAAGATTATGAAGATTACAAGCAAAAAATTGTAAGACAACGTAAATTAAGACGCAAGACAATAAATTCTGTAAAACAATATTTTTCAAATGATGAAGTTAAACTTTTGGAAACCAAAATTATTGAAGAAAAAGATGAAAATTCAAACCCAAATCATTTACCCCTTCAAATGTCGTTTAAAAGCCGTTTAAATGGTGTTCAAACCCTGTTCAAAAACAATTCAGAAAAATATGAATATTTAATAATTCACAATCCGCAGAATGACTGGATAGAAAAATTTAAGCAAACAAAGGAGTATAGACTTTTATATGAATAAAACATTTGTAAAAACTACTAACGTCAAAAACTTTATAGGTTTAGTTGAAAATCTACAAAACAAACCGAAAAATATTCCAAAAATGGGACTTGTTTATGGCGAGCCCGGACTTGGAAAATCGCAAACGGCTTTGTGGCTTGCCTGTAAATATGATGCAATATACTTAAGAGCAACGAATTTAATGACAGGTCGGTGGCTTTTGGAAGAGTTAGTCAAAGAATTAGACGAAATTCCAAGATTTCTGACTTCGGATAATTTTAATTTAGTAGTTAAAAAGTTAAAACAAAAACCGCAAATAATTTTTATTGATGAAATTGATTATCTGATAAATAATTACAAGACAATTGAAACCTTGCGAGATATCCACGACGAAACCGGCTGCCCGATAATTTTTATTGGAATGGGATTGGCACACAGAAAACTCGAAAGATACAAACATCTTTACGATAGATTCTCAGAAATTTTAAAATTTGAAACCTTTGGAGTTAATGATTTATCACAAATAATCGGACAACTTTCAGAGATTACATTTATTCCTGATGCAATTGAATACATACATTCAAAATTTAACAGATTCAGGCAAATTGTTCAATTAATAAACCAAATGGAAACATTTGCCAAAGATAATAATTTAGCAGAAATTACAAAAGAAATAGTGGAGCAAATAGTATGAATATTGAAAAATTAGCAAAGCACTTAAAAGAATTTACATTAGATGAAATCGAGATTATTGCAGAGTGTGATTGTAAAACGGAACTTGAACACCTCTTGAACGAGGGTAAATTAGTCTTTGAACAGGGTTTGTATAAATATGCAAAACCTACTGGGATAATTGATTATGCGATATTTCCTACGGAGCCACTCAATAATTCTCCGTTAAATTTTGAAACAGCCGTTAAATATTTTCTTGAAAACTATGCTAAAAATGCGTGTACCAAAAGAACATACGAAACCTATGAATCAATTTTTAGAATACACATCTTACCATTTTTTAGGAGTAAATTTATTCAAGAAATCACAATTGAAGATGTAAAGGCTTTTTATACAAATTGTAAAAAAAGGAATTTAGGGCATAGAAGATTAAAGAATACCCTTACGCAACTCAATCAACTTCTAAAATATTATAAAATACAGGGAATCATTTTAGAATGTTGTAATTTTCAAGTACGAAGATTAACTAATAAAAATAAATTTAGTATTAACAGAATAATTTTTGAAGGAGATTTATGTCAAAAATAAAACTATGCAAACAAGCAGAAAAGTTATATATTACAGACGTTCAGAAAAATATATTTTGCTAGGAGGCGGAACCAAATAACATATCCGACTCTTTTTGTCGTAGTTGACTTATATAATTAAGTTATGAGGTTAAAAACAATGTAACTGTTATATAAGGAGAAAATTTTATGCAAAAAGAGATTACAAATTTATTAGAATTACCAAATGATTACGAATATATCACAAATGATATTATCAAAAAGTTTTACACTAAAAACATCAACAAAATTATTGAAGATAATACAAATATTTTTTCGGTTTTTCATTACAACTCAATATCTTTACTAACTCAAAAAGATGGTGTTTCCTATTGGATGGTAAGAGAGATTTCCTCTGATAAAACTGCCGTAATAAACTCAAACAAGGAATTTGTTTTACCATTTGATAATTATGGTCTATTAGGAATAACAAAAGATGAAAAATATATTCTCTGCTACCACAATGACGGAGAAGCTTTATTCGATTTTGATGGAAAAATTATTGAAGGGCATTTTGAAGCTAATAAAAACCAAATTCCTGAAGATAAAGTTGTTAAAAATTTCGTAACTCAAATAAAAAATGATGATAGTGAAAATTTCTTGGGTTATAAAGAAACTATAGATTTCTTTGAAGATAATAAATATACAGTGAAAATTAACACCCAAAAGCTTGAACAGTCTTATTTTCCACATTCCATTTTTGATTACAAAGAATCAAAATTCTTCACAAACGGGCGTAACATATTTTGCCTTGTGTAAAAAAGATAGTGGTAAATGGGGATTAGTGAACGCACGTGGAGAATTAATTGTTCCTTTCAAATATGATGACTTAGGCACGTTTGTTGATTGTGAAGGAGATTTTATTCATATTGAAGTTGAAGGGAAATATGGATTAATCGACTGTTTGGGTAATATCGTGATAAAACCGATTTATGATGATATAATTCGATTTTTTGACGGCTTGGCACTTGTTGAACAAAATAAAAAATTCGGTTACATTGATACATCAGGAAATGTGGCTATTCCTATGATTTATGATAGTGCGACAGATTTTGAATTTGCAAGGGCAATAGTTACACTTGATAATAGGACTTTTTGTATAAATAGATACGGAGAAGAAATTAAAAAATATTAAAAAGAGGGTGTCCAAACATGGACATCCTCTTTTTAATATGAATGAGGTGAATTATGAAAGTTATATTTTTTTCATATTTTCCTCTAAAATCATACAAATTTTATCTGAACGTTTTTCAATAATTTTAGTTGCGCTAGTAACATAATCTAAAATAAATTCTTTTGTGAATCTCTCTTTCCTATATTTATCATGCAAAAAAACTTTTTTAGGTGTATATTTTTCACCTTCAATATTAAAATAGTTCTCTAAAAAATTATTTTTACAAAAATCCTTGGCTGTAATTTGAAGTTTTTTATATAAATTTATACAGAAATCAAATGATTATCTCAAAAAATCCCCA
>Ga0256405_10008404_pt1 | contig 14830 bp, 19 predicted proteins | sample RumenRJG_02DNA_FD_189096 | JGI IMG/M metagenome (GOLD analysis project Ga0256405, IMG submission 189096) | Bovine rumen microbial communities from Lethbridge, Alberta, Canada - RJG_02 | ecosystem: Host-associated > Mammals > Digestive system > Stomach > Rumen | place: Canada: Alberta... | reverse complement strand
GGGCCCTATTGACAGAATATGAACGTAACATGAACCATTTCCCACCAGTAGCACTACCGGTGGTGCAATTCATAGCACGTTCATAAATGCAACCAGTGGCAAATGTGAACAAACTTTTAACAATGTATTTCAATTTAATGAATGGTATTTGGTTAAATATTTTTAATTATACACAGTTATTTATAATATATTTAATTTCTTAAATACAAACGATTTACAAAATATCTATTGTAATGTTTGTCGATTTGTGGTAAAATATAATTACAGTAAAGGAAATGAACCACAAACAATAAGTGGTACAAATTCAAGAAAGGAATGGTAAATATGTTAAGTAATTTAATTAAAAAATCGGGTATGAGTGATAAGGCTATAGCCATGTCATGTGTTGACGTTATGCGTGTTATGTTAAATGAATTAAAATTTCATGTAAATTCGATGATACGTGATAATGAAGTTACAGATTCAAAAATAACCGCATACGGTATGAAGCACCTTGAATGTGCAATGTCTGTTGCGGATATGATGAATGAATTAGAATTAATTGATAATATAAATTATGTGAATTATTTCGATTCATTAAAATGCAATGATTATGAGAAATTGTTAGAATTAAATAGCTACATAAATTCATTACAAAATGAATTAATAGAGTTATAATAACAAAGGTTTTCATCGTGATTTGTACCTAACAAGTCACGTACCATAGGCAATAGCCTACACAATTAATATTATAGAAAGGCGGTTTTCAATATGAAAACAAAGAAAGCAAACAATTCACAGGAAACAAGAGCTAATACAAGGGGTCTGATTTCACGCTCTATTACCGCAACTGTGGCGACATTAGTTGTATACAATAAGGCAACTAAAAGCACCGAAATTTTGCCTTTTGGTGTGAGCGGTGAACCGACAGATAAAGATATCATCAAAGCATATAATACCGCACACGATGATATGTTAGCGGTTGACATTGTAGACCGTAAGACCGAAACACATCTTTATGCAATGAGCGTTGAAAAATTCATCGCTAACAGTCGCATAATGGACTAACAAACAATAAGCGTGAGTGTCGGCACGCTAAGACCGACACAGAAAGGTAGTGTTAATATGAAAAGAACAAAAAATATGGTATATCACCCCGATGATAACAGCGAAAAATTACAAACTTTTATGGATAACAATGTAACAGTACAGCGGCAAATCGACTGTATACAAGAGATGTTAGCAAAACGTGTAACAAAAGGCACGTATGACCCATCAAGGGCGTGGGAAGCGTTTTATCACGCCTGCAACACAGCGGTTACAATATATGCCCGAAAGTATGTATATAGATTTCCGACATATGTTCGTTATACCGTGGCGTGTGATTACGCTGAGGATTTCAACATATACATCGACTATTTGACACAGAAAGGTGGTGATTAATAGTGTCAAAATATTACATATATTATAATGCATTCTTAGGCTATGCCTTGTTTGTTGATACACGCAAAGGCTTTACACAGCAAGTCTCAAAGTGGTACACACGCAAAGGCTATTTGTTGCACATCATGCACAGCAAAATGTTTCCACATTTATCATACACACAGTTTCAAGAGTTTGTCAATGAGATTGACGACACAGACAAGACAATATAAAGCGAAAGCCGCCTACCAATAAAGGCGGGCGGCTCTCACTATTTATAGGAAAGTGGTGTTAAAAGTAGAAAGCAAATAAACAAGGATATTGTGAATCATATGTGTTACCCTGTGAGAAAGCTAACATATCACTATGTCGCAGATTCTGTATTCTACAGTTCTTACCGTAACCGATATTAATATTCTCACCGTATATCTCATATATACTTTCACAAACAGTATCAGACAATAGTGTATCATGATACGGCTTTTCATACTTAAATAACGGTAACTGTTTATAGAATCCATTGTTATCAAGTGCGCCAAACATAGGATAACCAAAGACAGCACAGCTTGACAATAGCAGTCCGTAATGTGATTCACCATTTGCAGTAGGTGTAAAGTATGTAACGCTACCGCCTGATTCAAACCATGTTTTAGCGGCAAGGTACACAGTTAACATTTTAGGTGTAACATTGTTAGCTTCACATATAGCCTGTACTAACATATCAGCATATGTTTTAATGGTAGAATGATAATAGCCGCTACTGTTCGGCAGAGGTCTACCAAATGCATAATGTTTGCTGTTACGTATAACAATACAGTCACTGTCAGCAAGTACACATTGTGCAGACGCTGTTTCGAGTGTTTCAGGGTCAGTATATGACACCGTAACATAGTCGCCTAATAGCACTCTGCCGTCCTGCGCTTGTGCGTGTGTAACAAATTCACTTAATGGCATAGTTCCTGTTAAATCATTACCACGATATCTGTCAGCAAATGGTATAGTACCGCCGTTTTCAAGATTTGTTATTCTTGTTTCGTGATTATTAATAGTATTCTGTATACTAATAATAGTATTCTGAATAGTGGTAATAATCGCTTGCATTTCAGCAATAGTTTCCGCTATATCACCAATTTCACCTGTAGGGTCAAGAATCTGTATAGCGTTACGGAGTGCTTCAATGTCTTGCTGTGCCTGTGTCATATCAGTGCGTAAGCCGCTTATCAAACTGTCCTGCACATCTTGTGACGCATTTAGACTTGCTATATCGTCAGTGTTTGACTGTACAAGTGATTCAAGTTCGGAAATAGCACGGCGTATTTCGTCAAGCATAGAAGAGAACAATTTCTCGAAAGTACCGTCCTCTACCATTATATTGAGTTCGTTAATAATTAACTGTCTGATATCAACGTTTTCAAGTGTCGTAACACGTGTGTTTAAATCTTTCAGTAACTGTAACACCCATTGCAAATTCAATTCATGAAAATTTGCATAGGGAAACTGTTCCCATAAGCCCATTTAATTCACCTCTTCATAAAATTCAGGAATTGCAAAGTATCCGTCAGTAACAAATCTACCAATATCACTATCGAGAATAGCAGGTAATGCAGGGGTTGATGTGAAAGGTGTGACAAAAAGCTGATTATTGCTAACAGTCTGTGATATACCACAAACAGGTGCAAAACAAGTTAAAACAGTTTCGCTTTCGCCTAAATAACCAGTGTTAACAGCGCTGTCACCACGGAACACAAAACCTCTGTTATCAATTCCCGATGTGTTACCCGATGATTGATAAGAAAATCCGCCATTTTTGGTAAGAAATACAAGATTTGGTCTGCGTTTCCACGCTTCTGTACCACCCGACTGTAAAATGTTGATAAATAGACCGCATTCTGTTTCCACAAATTGTACTCTGCTAATGTTAGCAGTTTCAGATGTGGTATATCCAGCCATTACATAAGCGTATACTGAATTATTGTCACGATATGGGAAAACGGCAGTACCTAAGCCCGACGACGGTAAGTTAAATTCTGCCTTATTATTCATCACCATTAAATGCGCACAGAGTTCGGTTTTCTCACTATCATAATAAATAGTTATGCCCTCTGCATGGTCATTTTCATTACGCCATTTGGGGAAAAATACGGTACTATTTGATAAGAAAGTATACAATTCTTCACGCACTGCTGAAACTACAGGTGATGAGGGTACATATTGTCTAATCATGCTAAAATCTCCTCTACTGATGTTAATGTGACACGACCTGTTTGGTATCTCAAATTGGTTATTGTTGTCAGCACAGTTCTGTAAATAGGTGTTCTAAATGTCAACTGCCTATCGCCCAACCAAAGCTGTAAATTATCATCATCATATACCCAATATTGATGGTTAGGCAAGTGCGGCATATGTTCAAAATCTTCCATTGTCACTACATGGAAATACATGACGTTAACTTTTGTTTCAAGCATTACCACACGTTGTAACAAATCCTCTACAGTCTGTATCAAATTGTCAAGCCGTATATTGATGTTCATTATATTCTGTGTTGTCTGAATATAGTGATTATTTTCAACACGAACAGCGTTTTCAATTGCAGTATTAAGTGTATTGAAATTGTTGACAATGTTTTCCTCTGCTATGGATAAACGGCGCAATATTTCGGCAATTATTTCATCATAGTCTTTCGGTTCTTTTGATTCTAATTCCTTAATTTTAGCCATTAACCATTGCAAATTAAGTTCGTGAAAATTTGCATAGGGAAACTGTTCAAATAAGCCCAAAATCATCACCACCTTTAGTATATAAGAACACAGAATCTTTCCTTGAATTGTTTGATAATGACATCATACAGATTATACAAAGCAAGGTTTCTTTGCATTTCAATTAATTGCTGGAAAGGTATCTGCCCAGTTATCTTTTCTGTAATAATATCTGTCAGTTCGCCGCTGTCAAGAATTGTACCGTTCTTGTTGCGGTTTTTGTTTGTTGTTTCGGCTATTAAACGGGCAAGTGTTTGTGCATCAACTTCGTCACGTTCGGTACTATTAGTAAATTGGTCACTGCCTGTTTTAGTGTCCGTATAAGCATCACTGTTTGTAACGTCCCTGTCTGTAACTGAACGTGTGTCCGACGCCCAATAGTTTTCACCGATATTGTTGTACGCCTGTTTGTAGTTCTTAACATCAATATCTTCATTTTCAGTGCCATTACCTGTATGTGTTGTTGTGCCGTTATTGCTACCGCTGCCTGTGCTACTGTCTGTTCTATCAATAGTGGTATCAACTGTATCATTTTGTGTGCGATTCTTTGTACCACTATCTGTTGTAGTTTCCGCATTTGTACGTGTATTAGCGTCCTTTCGGGTAAGCTGATATTCACGTATCTTATTGAACAAAGGATTGTAGTCATAAAACAGCGTATCGAACATTCTTTGCCACGGTAACTGTTGCTTTGCCGCCCACATAGCAATTGCATTTTTAAGAAACGTTGGTTCGCTATATAAAATGCTCAATTCTCCAATTTCGTAAAGCAGATTTTCTTTGAGAACATCAAAGTCAATAGGTATCGCCGCTATGCTGATATCAGGTGTACTTGTATTAGTCGGTAAAAACGGTTTTATTCCGTCAAGAATTGTTTCGTCATAATTATACAACGCAACAATTGAAAGCAATGCACTGTTAGCCATTCTCACCACCACTTTCATTTTCAAGTTCCTTAATCTTTGCTTCGATTAAGTCACGCTGTACTGCAAGACTTGCAAGCCTATCATTCCATATAGTACACTGATTATCAACTGTCTGCATTTCCTGCGATATTTCCGAAAGTCTTTTCTGCATTAATTCAATCATCGTTGCCATTTCCAGTCAGCTCCTTATTATTATCGTTGTCAATAAGTGAGGGATTTTCAGTAACACCCAAAGATACATCACTCATTGTAAGTTCATCACGCCAATCAACGTCAAGATTTATTCCAAAGATATCACGTGCTTCTTCGCAACCTTTCTGCAAAGTTTCAAGCCACAGTTCGCATTTGGATTTCGTTTCAAAGTTATTGGCATTTACTTCATCTGTTATAAGTCTTTCACGCTTCATAGTGTTAGCGTTTGGTATACCAATTTCAGTGTCGAACATATTATCAAGTGTACGCATATCTTGCAATAAATCTGTGATAATATAGCTGTTCTTAACATCTTTATTGATAAACTGTAGCGCTAACTTTCCGTCAGGTGTTAACAGCGACTTATCCATAAATATTGCAGGTTCGCCGCTTGCATATCTGTCATAAAGTTCTTTATAGCTTGCGCTTTGACCCTTGTCTTTAACTGCAATTGCCCACGACAATTTACTGTTTACAGCGTTGACACCAACAGCTTCGGCAAGTAGCGCTTTTTGGTCTCCGTAATAGTTTACCAAATCCATAACTCCCATGTAGTCAGGCTGTAAACGTATAAGCGCACAGTTTTTGCCAATTTCGGGCATTTTATGGTACTTAATCAGCGGATTATTGATTGAACAATATTTAGGCTGATAAAAGATATCATAACCCGACAATGTACAACCCTGCGGAATAACACCAAATTTGTCGGTGTTTATTATCGCATAGTAGCCGAAAACATAAAGCACATACATCATGTAACTTTTTGCTTTTCCAGTCCACTCTTCGGGTGTCGTCCATTTGAACGGTGACATTGCTTTCTGTAGCAGTCCACGCTTGAAATACAGTGCAAGTGCTGTATTCTTTACGTGTACTGTAGACGGCGAAAATGCGCTGTTGTATGCGTTAATAAAATCATAATCGTATGGTGGAGAAAACCCACTCATTATACTATTCATAGTAAAACCCACTTTCTAAATATCTTCGTATCATTGTCTTTTCTGTTGATGTTGCCGAACACTCTACATCGCCGTCAGCAACTTTTATAAATCCAGCAAGTGTATTGATACGTTTTACCTTACACAAAGGATACCCATAGTGTGTCGGGTCTTGTTCGGCAGGTTCAAAGAATCTGCGCACTAATTGAATCGGACTGCTTAAATCACTTGCACCGCCCTGTGTACCACTTGTTGATACTTTAGGTGTGTAAGTTTTTGCGATTAGGTCAATACCATCATTTGCAGATTTTGCCACATTGTTTATCATCTTTTGACCGCCCTTTGTCACATCACTAACTTCCAAATGCGTGACATCATGTGCAATGCTTGCGACATCAGCGGTTAGATTGACAGCGCTATGCGCCATTCCTGTAACATCAGCTTTCGCACCACCTATCATAAAAGGTATACCTAAATTGCAAGAAAGTTTACCAATTAAACACTCTGAATACGCACCACTTGCGGCATAAACACAGACAGTAGCTTCACCTGTGTATATCGAAACTTCGCCCTTTATTTTCAATGAACGGCTTGTATTTCCGATAAGAGTTGCGGCATCAATCGGCATTGAACCGAAAGCAGGTAGATACAATTCATATTCACTGTAGGGCGAATAATATTTCCATAGTTCGGTATCTGCATTGTTAGGTATGAGTGATGTGTATGGAATGTTCCACTCCCACCTATGATGATTTGTTATTAACACCAAACCTGCAACAGCCGATTCAAAATAACCAAATCTTATGTTAGCCGCCTGATAATAGTCAATGTTAGTAAATGGCAACCACATACAACCCATGATGTACTGTGCAGGGTCAACAAATAGTTTCAGCGGAATACTATCTTCTGTAAAATTCTTTTCAAAGAATTGTGTCCAGTCATCAGTCAAACCATTGTTATTATACATACGATTCATCAAAGAACGTAATGCCTGTGTAGTAACAGCATAATATGTAACACCGTTCGCCGCACTTGCACCATTATTACCGCCAACGACTGCAATTATATACGTGCCGCCGCCTGTATAAGCGGGAAAACCACTTGAAATTGATACGTTCCTATAGTTAGCAACCAATGACATAGGATACTTTGTATCAGGTAGTTCAAAATTCTGTTCTTGTGCTGAACGTAAAACGTACAAATCACTGACACCAATACTTGACTTCCATGACGCAAGAACGTCAACCGACATATTACACCACCAATGTCGACTTCCTCTGAACGTCCAGTCACAAAAATAATAGCGCCCAAAGTCGGGAATGTATGCCATTGTGTAATGCGTTGGATTGTCATTTCCCATGTCAAATAATATCGACGGTGATAACATATCACATTCATCTTTTAGTGTACCAAAATATGACACACCGCCTGTCGGTACTTTGGTGCTGTTGTCTCTTTTAGTAGCACCATAAAATAGTAATACTTCCATTAATTCACCACCTATGAAATGACGGCAGATGTTTCCACCCACCGCCATTGCTATATGTTAGGAGTTATGCCCTTGCAAGCAATTAATCGAGCAGAAGAATGATACCATTTTCAGTAAAATCATTCCAATGTCTGCGTGTCCAGTGCCACCAAATGTTGGTATAACCACCTGCCGCATTCAGTGGCGTACTCTGTGACCATTCATTGATGTTCTGTACGCCGATTGCTTCATCATCGAACAGTACACCAAACAGATTATTTACTGTCGTTTCGTTGGTAACAGTTATGCCACCAGTTGCAGGGTCAAATACATTTGCTGTCGCCTTTATGCTGTCAGGAACGTTAATGTTCTGCCAATAGGTTACACGCTCATGGTCTGCCATTTTCAGTTTATCATCGTGATATATGTCGGACAGAACACGTGCAGTTATTTCATTCATAACAGGACTATAAATATACATTTTAAGTCTGTTAGCAGGTGTATGACGCATAAGCGGTACGGCGTTTCCCTGCGCATCATTAGGTCGCATATGGAATTTTACAGAACGTTCTGCCATAAGGTCTGTTATGTTTTTCAGCCTTGCGAACACCCATTTGATAAAATCGTTGTACACCGCAGGTTCACGAATTGTTTCACTGGTGTAACTTCCGCCGATATATTCGTTGTATTCTGTTACAAGATGTATAGTGCTTGCTGTGTCTGCAACCGTTTTGCCAACAATAAAGTTAGCAATTGTTGCCCTGTCGTATTCCTCATTCGCCTGTTCGATTTGGTCATATATGTTCTGCATTACCATACTAATAAATGACGAAAATTCAGATGGAGAGTTGAAAGCTGTGTCAAGCTGGTCTTTGAAAATTGTTACGTGCCGCTGATACTGATGTTCGCCGTAAAAATTTGTCTGAATTGCTTTCGGCTTATTGACTCTGTAATGGTCTACAGACTGCCCGTCAACAAGTGAAAGTCTTTCATCATTTTCAAACGGAGAATCGAGTGCTGTCAGCTTCCTTATATGGTTGCCCCATCTTTGCGCTGATACCTCAAGACCGCCGAAACGCCTTGTATAAGGTCTTACGCTAAAGATTGTACGTGTAAGCACTTGACTGATTGCATTAATAATGGGGTCGTAACCTTGTTTCAGAAGTGTCTGTGCAACGGTCACAAAATTTGCAGGATTTGTTGTATCAAGTGTCGGTGTCTGTCCTGTTGCCTGTTTAACAATTGCATTAAGAACAGCACTTGACTGAACAATTGTCATATCATTAATTGCCATGATTATTCTCCTTTCTTAGGCGGGTCAATTATCAGTGCGGCGAGTGCTTCGTTCGCCACATCGTCAACATTTTTAGGCTGATTTATCTGTGTATTTGCAAGTGCCATTGCCTGCATTGTACGCTGTAAACCAGTGATTGAATTATTGAGATTTTCTGCCCACTTGGGGACAGCATTATCTGCCGCCGAATTTGGCTCTGAATCGCTCTTTTCAGACTTGGATTCTTCGGCGGCATTATTGCTTTCTGTAGTAGTGTTGAGTTTCATTATCTGTTCGGGAGTAAAACCCTTTTCTAACAGCTTTTCAATTTCAATAAAATTCATAAATATAACTCCTTTCATGGTATAAAGGCGGCGCAAGTTAATGAACCGTCCTGTGTTCATGGCTCTCTGTTCCGCAGAGTGGACTGTGCCGCTTGCGCCTATCACCCTTACATTATTATTATAGCATACTTGCAATGATTTGTCAAGCCTTTAGAGCAAAAATTTTTCAAAATCTTGCTTCACAGACAACGATTCAAAATGCACTTCTTGTGCCATGTGCGCAACAATTAACCACCTATAGTTTACTTTAAATTGTACCAATGACGTTGTATCTGTTGAAAACTGTGTACAACCACCTGCTTTATGCCTTGACACATAAAAATATCCACGTGATTTATGCACATATATGGTAACTGTGCCAATTGATACTATCGGCTTAAATTCCTTTATAGGTTCTGATTTAATGTTCTGTGAATGTTCAAATTTATTGCCGATTGCCATGTTATAAAAATCACTGTCACTTGACACAGCTTTGTACAATGCCGTACCAGCTTTTGCTTCAGATATCGGTGAATCTTTAGGCATAATCACAGCAACACCACGATTATTATTTATGTATACAGACTGCTTTTTATCCTGCATACGTGCGGCAATGTCAACAAGATTCATTTCACGCAATATCAAATTATCTATGTCATTACTGTTGCTCGCACAGATAACCTTAACTGGTTCGCCGCCCTGTAGCTCTCTATTTCGGTTAACAGTTTCAATCATATTGACAAACTTTTCACCCTCTGTTTTATTCACACGTTCGCCACGTTCGGGAATAAATTCATCGTAAAAGATAAAGTTAAATGATTGAGCGTCAAAACCTCTAACATTTGAGAAAGTTGACATAGCGGCTGTAAACGCAAATAGCCTGTTATCCTCTACAGTATAAAGACCGCAATAGTTTTTCGCTATTTTCTTCACTTCAAATTCAAATCCCAAATCTTTTGCTGTAGGTGTTAATGGTGATAATGACGGCGTATTAACAAGGTCAATCTGTGTTTGTGTTCTTCTTAACAGTAACATCTTCACATTTTCATGTTCCATTAGATATTGTAATGTGCCATACGTTTTACCGATTCCACGACCACCAATTACAAATATAAATGGTATAGGCATTTCTATTATGGCTTTCATATTTAGATAACCATTTTCCAAATATAAGTTATACATTATTTCACTCCTTTGAAAAAGCCCCACAACTTTAATTGCGGGGCTTCGTCATACATTTAGGGTAAGTTATGTGACTTTATCAGAATATCATACTCGGCATAGGATACGTCATTGTCTGACCGTCAGCGGTTTTATTCTTGCTTACCTTGTGTAACACTTTGATTCTATCCAACGATACGCCGTCAGACGCACACAGTGAAACAAGAATAAGAAACTCTTTGATAAAATAAGACGATGTAGTGACGTACTTGTTGCCGTCCTTGCCGATAATGACAATTCCAACCTTATCTGTACCTGCGTTGAAATGGTAGACGATATAGTCGTCAATCTCTATCACAGCGTTCTTACAACTCTTACCGATTGAAATTGCATCTTCATCATCGGGTCTTGTCATGCTATAGACTTCCAGTGCGCTGTGTTCTTTGAGCGTTGTAAGAATCTCAAATGATGACGAAATATCGCCGTCAAGGATTGACGAAACTATTTCGCTTTCCTGCCTTGAATTGATGACAGCTTCTTCACCTGCAACCAGTGCAACCGCTGTTTCCTCTACCTGTTCAACATTTGCCTTTTCTTTAGCCATTGTTTGCACAACTCCTTTTCAATTACTTGTCGTTTTCTGTGGGCATTTCGATTCTTTCAGCGTGAGCAACAAAATCCTGTACAGATATTGCATACAGTGCTGTGTCAACCTTGCTATCTATAACGTCAAGTGCCACGTACTTGTCGTCATAAATTTTGTCTTTCTTTGCTTTACTGATTATGTTATCAGTAGCAACTTCTCCGTCAAGGACTATCTTGACTTCTTCGTTAGCCTTTGTTTCCTTGTTAAAGCAAAGAATTGTAGCATATGTAGTGCAAAGAATGCGACTGATTCTGCCACGAGTTGACTGTGTTCCCTTGGGTCTTACCATGTGTCTCACCACCTTTCTACATTATATATTATACCACATTTTCCACACGTTGTCAAGCCTTTTGAGAAAGTTCATAAAGTTTTGACAATTCTGTAATATTTAAATATTCAGTCGTTCGGTCAAGCGTTTTCGTGGTATTTTCGATATACACGTTTGCTGTAATTGGTAGTTCATGCCTACCAACTTTAATTGTCATTAAAGGTTTTAATTCATTGTCAACATATTTTGGTTCATTATATTTCGCTGTTGTACCACCTGCTTCAAAGAATATAAAATCATCTTGCATTGCTTCTAATCCACCATTGTCAAGCAATTCATATGCACCTTTTGTCTTGTTAACTCCTGCAATTGTTATCTTTAATTTTCCCCAACAATTTTTCTTAAATTCAGGGCATTTATCACAATATTTTGTTTTCACTTCATAGGCGTATCTTTTTGCACCCATTGTCTTAAATCTAATCGCTGTATCTTCTGCTTCAAACATACCTAAATAGTATCTGTGCCCATTAACATCATCAGCGTATGCACCACTTTCTTTGCTGTCACGTATTCTAATGTTATTCAATTTATTCCAGTCAATAACGTCACCCTCATCAATAAATTTCACTGAATCTGTGTCACAATATACAAATAGACATACATCACCAATAAACGACTGGTGACTGTGTATTAATTGAATAGCTTCTTCTAACATATAGCGACACCATGCTGTCGTCCATACACCCCACTGATAACAAAAGAAAGCCTTTGTTTTATAGTTATCATATAGCATTTCTTCATCTTCATCAGCTTCAACAAAAGATTTCCATGATTCGCCAAATTCATCTTCCATTAATTGATAAAGTATTGATTGTTTAATTGGGTTCTGCGCACTCATACCATAGATACTATTTAATTTATTCTTTGCTTTAGTATAGTATACAGCCATGTCGCCTGTTTCGTGCTTTAATTCCGTTTTCAATCTGAAATACGTCATTATAACTTCTTTCATTTCATCGGGTAAATCACCGTAAACAGATGTATAAATATCATGTACTTTTTCAATCTCAAAATCGTATTCACTTTTCAAGATTCTGTAGTCAACATCTACCAAAGAAATACGCAATGATTCAGCTTTTAAAACTCTACCATTATCGTACATTGCACCGTCACGGTATCGAGTTCTTCCCTTTTCATTAGTATACGGATATGTTGGTATTTCAGTGCATTTAGATTTTGAAATGTATGGTACTGGAAATGTATCATCTTTAAGCTTGACATTCTTAATAGTAATGTCAGCTACAAACGGCTGTACAGATTTAATACAGCTTTCAAGAATTTCCTTTCTTGGCGGCTGTTTAATGAATGGCTTCATGGGAAATTGTTTGTTCATTTGCGCCGCTGGATATGCACTTGACATATCACGACTTTTTACATTATATAAGGTACGAACAAATCCCTCTTTCTCAATATCCCCCACAACATGACGATTTGCGTGTGTATTACCACCACGAAATGCTTTTGATAGTAGCTTCTGACACTCATATGTTGGTATCAATGACTGCACCGTTAGACGATAACCACGCATTGCTTTCTTTACATCACGCCGCACATAACCCGTTGATGTTGCAGGAATTGTATATAAAGTATCTCCGTCAAGCGATAATTCTTTCTTCACAGCTTCCACCAAACCGATAACATCGTGTACACAATATTTGATTTCATTTGGTGTAAGAATTGTCCACGGATAGCGTATTTTATTGTAATTAAAATCGTCACCTTTCAGCTTTCTATGTTCGACTTGCATTTTATTTGTATAATCATGTAATGACATATTACTATGTAAATAACTGCAGCGAAATTCAAAGTGCTGAAACATTTCACAGTTCAATATTTTGTGTGGTAGAATGGGAAATACTTCTTTCTGTTCAAAATCATATATTCCACACATAAACGCATATTCATATGACAAATTATGAACATATACAACTAACCATTCATTGTCTGTCAAATGTGTTGAAAACTTTGTTAAAAACTCTAAAAACTCTTGCCACGTTCTGCCCATAACAGTGAACAATTCATCGACTTGAAATTGCCACACATACATTATAGATTGTTTGTACTGTTTAAGATTTGTTGCTTCAATATCAAACGCACAAACCAAATTTTTATAATCACGTTTGGCTTTCAACCCTTTGTCGGTCTTTCTGCGCTTTACATTGTCTATACCTTTAATAAAATTATAGGGGAAATTCTTTACATTATAAATGCGCATTTTTGATTAACTCCTAACACTTAACTATTGTATTCATTTGGTTCAAACTCTTTGTCCTGTATTATCGCTGTTGCAGGGTGATGTGTGAACACATCAAATGCATCTTGAAATGCGTCAGATTCTGCACCATATTGGTCATATTTGTTCCACAGTTCTTCAAGTTCTTCGGGGTCATAGTACGTCATTTTACCACCAGTCATATCACGTAATGCTTCCATAAAATCGCCCCATTTGTCAAGATTATCTTCATTAACATATGCAAATGGTCTGTACTTGTCTGAACCTTTTCTATGCAAAGTTCTTAATATCTTTTCCCTTGTTTTTTCGTAACCTGTTGTTGTTGCATCAGCACGATTTAGCTGTGTTTCGAGTGATATTATTGCTTGCGCTCTTACATGGCGTGATAAATCTTGACCTTTGCTAACAAAAACATCTTTATTACGTTGATACCAGTCACTAGTATCTGCATAACCTTTACGCTCAAAATGGCGCAAACGTTGACCCATTACGGCTCTCAAATGATTGTAATACTTTATCATTTCAGTTTCGTCCATTTTAGCTATTTGTTGTATTTTAGTGTCGTACTGTGAATGATAATTATGTTTACCATTTACTGACATATTGTCACTCCCTTTACTGTAACTATATACTGAATTATTAACTCGGACATTTGTTCATTAGTTGTCATTATTGTGTAGCCACGCCATACTATTGTACGTGTTGCTACATACCACATAAAATAACGCATACTGTCATTCAGCCTTTCATATGTTTTGACTGTCATATCGTTGTATACAACGTAATACTTCTTGTCTAAATCACTCCGAAACATTGCTACTATCATTTACATCTTTCTCCTTTCCTTTAATTGAATCAGCATTTTCACACATCTTGTCAAGACATTCAATGCAATACCATTTACCATTAAGCAAACCACCATCGTCGCACGGACATTGACAGCCATTGCACCACCAATGATACATTTTATAGTACACTCCTTTGTTAAATATTGTCAAGGCTTTCGCCCTTACATATATTATACCATATATCGGCGCTAATGTCAATAGCCGATTTTGATTTAACAGTTTATTTACATTTTCACATTTGCCACTGGTTGCATTTATGAACGTGCTATGAATTGCACCACCGGTAGTGCTACTGGTGGGAAATGGTTCATGTTACGTTCATATTCTGTCAATAGGGCCC
>Ga0256405_10008403_pt1 | contig 14831 bp, 14 predicted proteins | sample RumenRJG_02DNA_FD_189096 | JGI IMG/M metagenome (GOLD analysis project Ga0256405, IMG submission 189096) | Bovine rumen microbial communities from Lethbridge, Alberta, Canada - RJG_02 | ecosystem: Host-associated > Mammals > Digestive system > Stomach > Rumen | place: Canada: Alberta... | reverse complement strand
GGCTACCTCCATGATAGCCAAAGATCCTGAGGCTGCAGCCCGCATAAAGCAGATTCTGACAGACAACAGCCCTCGCAAGAACGCCCGCTTCGTTGAGATGTCATTATCTACTTCAGGTTTACAGATAAGTAGAAGCTAAAATCTGTCCTGTTAGTCCTGTAGTCCGTTGCCAAATAAAGAATAGATGGAGTTTAGAACTGTTGTTGACGTTGAGGATCCTGGTTTTAGGATTGAACCATGCGAGGAGATGCTCTTCGTAGGATCGTGCTTTGCTGATAATATTGGCGCGCGATTCAAAGAAGAGAAGTTCCGCGCCACAGTCAACCCCTTTGGCGTGATGTATAATCCCGCCTCTATCCTCCACACCGTCGAGCGTTTGTCTCTCGCTGAGCCCTCTATATTAGGGAGCTTGCGAACCGCCTTCTTCACCCTTGGCCAACCACATCTATCGCCTAAAGGAAACAGGCGAGATAGTTGATAATTGCCAAAAGCGCCCACAATCGCTTTTCACTGAAGAGGAGCTCACTGTCGACGAGTGTGCCAACTACCTCCAGAAGGCCATCGACATCCTTCGTGCAGCCAACCCGGATATCCGCGTAGTCCTAACGGTAAGCCCCATCCGCTATCGCAAATACGGCTACCACGGCTCGCAGCTATCGAAAGCTACGCTTTTGCTTGCCACCCGCCAGGTGGCGGGCGCAAGCTACTTCCCCGCCTACGAAATCATCAACGATGAGTTGCGCGATTATCGCTTCTATGCCGAGGATATGCTCCACCCCTCATCACAGGCCGTGGAATACATCTGGCAGCGACTTTCCGAAGTCTATCTCAGCGATGCTGCCAAGCTGTTCTTACAGGAGTGGCAACCCCTTAAAGCTGCACTTAATCATAAGCCTTTCAACCCAGAATCGCAAGAATATCGCATATTCATGGATAAAACTATGTTAAAAATAGCAGAGTTGCAAAAAAAATACCCTAACTTTGCACTTTAAAAAAAGGAAAAGATGAAATACAGTATCGAAAAAGTCACCACGCTTATTGGTGCGCGAAGATATGGAAACACTGAGGCACAGGTTAGTTGGTTGCTAACAGATAGTCGTAGCCTCTGCTTCCCTGAAGAGACTTTGTTTTTTGCCCTGAAAACCCAGCGTAACGATGGTCATCGCTACATTCAGGACCTTTATAATCGCGGTGTGCGTCAGTTTGTAGTAGAACAAGTGCCCGAGAATTACGAAACCCTCTATCCAGAGGCTAATTTCCTGCGTGTTCCCCACACCCTTGCTGCCCTTCAGCGTTTGGCCGAGCGCCATCGCGACGAGTTCGATATCCCCATCGTGGGTATCACGGGCTCAAATGGTAAGACCATGGTTAAGGAGTGGCTCTACCAACTGCTGCTGCCATCGCAGCGCATAGTGCGTTCGCCTCGCAGCTACAACTCTCAGATAGGCGTTCCCCTCTCAGTGTGGTTGCTCAATGAGCAGACTGAGATAGGAATATTCGAGGCAGGTATCTCGCAGCCAGGCGAGATGATGGCACTTCGCGACATCATCCAGCCCACCATTGGCGTGCTCACCACTCTTGGCGCAGCCCATCAGGAGAACTTCCGTTCTATGGAAGAGAAGTGCATGGAGAAGCTCGAGCTGATGCACGATACCGAGGCTATGGTTTACTGCTCTGATAACGATATCATCAGTCGTTGCATCCGTCGTATGGCATACAAAGGCCAGAAGATATCATGGTCAACCTGCGACAATCAGGCTACTCTCTTTGTCAAGGAAGTAAAAACGCTCACCTCCTCACCTTCTCACACTCAGATCACATACATCTGGAATGGCGAGGAGAACTGCTATACCATTCCATTCATCGACGAGGCCTCTATCGAGAACTCTATCACCTGTGCTGCCATCGCCCTCTATCTTGGACTCACTCCATCCGACTTGGCCGATCGCATGCCACATCTCGAACCAGTTGCCATGCGCCTTGAGGTAAAAGAGGGGCAGCGTGGATGCGTACTTATCAACGACTCTTACAACTCCGATATCAACTCGCTCGATATCGCCCTCGATTTCATGCAGCGTCGAGAGGCTAAGAAGCGCACGCTCATTTTGAGCGATATTTTCCAGACAGGTGTATCTCCTGCCGAGCTCTACGCTCAGGTAAGCGAGCTGGCCACCAAGCGTGGCATCACCAAGTTCATTGGTATTGGTCCGGAGCTCACCGCTCAGGCCGATAAGATTCAGATCACAGATAAGCAGTTCTTTGCTGATGTAAAGCACTTCCTTTCGAGCGATGCCTTCACCTCTCTGCGAGATGAGATGATTCTGCTCAAGGGAGCCCGTCCTTTTGGTTTCGACCTCATCACCGAGCAGCTCGAGCAGAAGGTTCACGAGACAATCCTCGAGGTAAACCTCAACGCCGTTGTCGAGAATCTTAATTACTACCGCTCGTTCATGAAGCCTGAGACTAAGATGGTGTGCATGATTAAGGCCGATGCCTATGGTGCAGGAGCCGTTGAGATAGCCAAGACTCTGCAGGATCATCGTGTTGATTATCTCGCTGTGGCAGTGGCCGATGAGGGTGTCACCCTGCGTAAGGCTGGCATCACCGCCAACATTATGATTATGAACCCAGAGATGACTGCCTTCAAGACCATGTTCGACTACGATTTGGAACCTGAGGTCTACAGCTTCCGTCTGCTCGATGCACTCATCAAGGCAGCCCGCAAGGAGGGTATCACTGGCTGGCCTGTTCACATCAAACTCGATACAGGTATGCATCGCCTGGGCTTCGATCCAGAGCGCGATATGGACGAGCTTATCGACCGCCTCACCCATCAGCAGGCTGTCATCCCACGTTCAGTATTCAGCCACTTCGTAGGTTCCGATAGCGATGATTTCGACAATTTCTCTCGCCTGCAGTTCAAGCGTTTCGAGATTGGCAGTCAGAAGCTTCAGGGTGCCTTCTCACATAAGATTCTGCGCCACATCGACAACTCTGCTGGTATCGAGCACTTCCCCGATCGCCAGTTAGATATGTGTCGTCTGGGTCTTGGTCTCTATGGTGTTGACCCTCGCGACAATCGCATCCTCCACACCGTCAGCACGCTTAAGACCACCATTCTGCAGATGCACGATGTGCCCAAGAGCGAGACGGTGGGCTATAGTCGCAAGGGCAAGCTCGATCGCAACTCAGTTATCGCTGCTATTCCTATTGGCTATGCCGATGGTTTGAATCGTCGCCTGGGCAATCGCCACTGCTACTGCCTCGTCAACGGTCAGAAGGCAGAATATGTAGGAAATATCTGTATGGATGTGGCTCTGATTGATGTTACTGATATTCCTTGTAAGGAGGGCGACCAGGTAGAGATCTTTGGCGAACATCTGCCAGTTACAGTCTTGAGCGATGTGCTCGAAACCATCCCATACGAGGTGCTCACGGGCATCAGCAATCGTGTGAAACGCGTTTATTTCCAGGATTAAACTTAATCCTATATACAAATACAATAAAGGGAGTGCAGTTATGTACTCCCTTTATTGTATGTAAGCGTCTATCTGTGCGGCAATGTCGCCAGCCAGTACGGCACCGTAGCCCACACGGAGCTCGATAGTGGGACGAAGCGGGTCGTTGGTACCGATGATCACAGCATACTCGTCTATGGTGTAGGGCGTGGCCATGTTCTTTGACATCACGCACTCCAGACTGCTGAGTTTCAGCTCTTCGCCGGCGATAATCGCAATGTCATGGTTGGGATAGAATAGGATAAGGGCAGGGAGCTCGTTGGCTCGCGAGGCATCCAGCACCACCACGCCGTCGGGTTCTCCGTATCTCTGTTTTGCCTCTTCCACCGTGGCGTAGGTCACCCTTGGAACAGCCGTCCGCTCCTTGCGCTTGATGATGAAGTAAGCGAAGGGGGCGATAACCAGCAGCAACAGTAAGTACGGTCCAAAGCCAATGGCTAACATAATGCCGGCAACGACGGCAAGAATCGTGTTTCGTTTCATAAATAGTCTGTTATTTGTCTTCGAGTAAAACGAGTTTATTTCCAAGACTAAATAAAGGATAGCCCTTGTGTGAGGCTATCCTTTATTTTTTCCCTTACGCCTCACCCTTCGAGGGGTCGAAAGCATCCAGTTTTATTCCACCTGTTTCTTTGTTTGGCAGTTTTATCTGTCCGAACTCTGCCTCATATCGCATCACGTTCTCGTTCAGCGCCAGCAGCAGTCGCTTCACGTGCTCTGGAGCCATGATGATTCTGCTGCAAGCCTGTGCCTTTGGTACCCCAGGCAACACACGTGCAAAGTCAATCACAAAGTCGCCCGATCCATGCGTAATCACTGCAAAGTTCGAATACTCCCCCTGAGCCACCTCCTGTGGCATCTCTATCTGCAGTCCCTGCTGCTTGTTGTTGTTATTATTCTCATTCATAATTCTTATAGTTTTAATTATTCTGCAGCAAAGGTACTGCATTTCGCTCGAATATTGAAAGAAATATGCAGAAAATTTTGTCTATTTGGCGGAAAAGTAGTACTTTTGCTGCCGCAAGGAACTAAATAATCAAAATTTAATGACTAAATGAAACGTGAAACTTGCAAAATGAAACTGCTGGCTGTGATGATGATGGCAGGCTCAAGCCTTATGGCATCGGCACAGCAGAAGAGCAGTGAGATCGACTGGACAAAGGATTTTACCAGTCGTATTACTCTGAACGGTTATGCCCAGGGGGGATGGAGCTATCAGAACCCTAACGACAAACCGCAGAATGCTTACAACCTGAAACGAACACTGCTGTGGGCCAAGGCCAGAATTACTGACAGATGGTCGTTTATGTTTATGCATGACTTCTCGAGCGTGGTGCAGGAGTATTACACTGACTATCGCCTGTCGAAAGGCAACGAGCTTACAGTGCGCTTAGGACAGTTCAAACACTCGTACACCATGGAGAATCCAATGAGTCCAACTCAGCTTGAGCTGGTGGATGTTTACTCGCAGGCTGTGCTCTACTTGGCTGGCGAGGGACCTGACCCGCTGAACGGAGTGAACTACGGACGTGACATGGGTCTTGAGGTGTATGGCGACCTGGCAAAGGGCTTGGTACACTACGAACTGGCGCTGATGAGCGGACAGGGTATCAACCGTAAGGACCTGAACAACCAGAAGGACTTTATTGCAAAGCTGGAACTGCGACCAGTGGACGGATTCCGCGTGGTGGCATCAGGATATCTTGGCACTGGATGTGCTGTGGGCACTGCTGCTTGGAACCCAGAGATAAACGTGGGCGACAACTATAAGCGTAATCGCTACAGCGTGGGTGCAGAGTACAAGACTCAACCTTACACTGGCAGCAAATATAAGGAGGCTCGCCCTGCATCGATACGTGCTGAGTGGCTGGGCGGACAAGACGGAAACGTTGGTAGCCGTGGTGGATATGTTACTACAACAATCCCCGTGGTTGACGCTCTCGACATTGTGGCAAGTGGTGAGACCTTCGACCGCAACACTAAGGTGGATGGCTGGGACCAGACAAACCTTACCGTGGGACTGCAATACTGGTTCTACAAGAAGTGCCGTATGCAGCTGCAATACACTCGCTGCATGTGTGGTGACATGATAGGAAAGGATTATAACTGGCTGCAGGCACAGATGCAGGTGGCGTTCTAATGAACAATGTAAAAATTATAAAATGTAAGAATTAAAGATGATAATTAAGATAGCATTTACGATAATATTTCTGGCGGTGATGATTGGGGTAGGACTGTATACCCGCAAGCAGGCCAGTAGTGTTGAAGGTTTCGTGTTAGGTGGACGTGCTGTAGGCCCTTGGCTTACGGCTTTCGCCTTCGGAACAAGTTATTTCTCAGCTGTAGTTTTCGTGGGCTACGCTGGTCAGTTCGGATGGAAATATGGACTGTCGAGTGCATGGATTGGTATTGGTAACGCCATCATCGGATCGCTGTTGGCGTGGCTGATTCTGGGCCGACGCACCAAGCTGATGACACAGCATATTGAGAGTCGCACGATGCCCGATTTCTTTGGCACTCGCTTTGGCGATCAGGGTCTGCGCGTGGCTGCTTCGATAATAGCATTCGTGTTCCTTATCCCTTATACCGCTGGTGTGTATAGTGGTATCTCACGACTGTTTGAGATGGGATTCAGCATTCCTTACGAGTACTGCGTAATCATCATGTCGATACTCACTGCAGTGTACGTAATCCTTGGCGGATACAAGGCCACTGCTATGAACGACTTTATACAGGGCATCATCATGCTGTTTGGTATCGTGGCTGTTATCGTGGCTGTGCTCAATCTGCAGGGCGGACTTTCTGTTGCTGTCGACAAGTTGGCTGCTATCCCATCAGATACCGACCCAATGGTAAACGGAGGCTTTGCTTCGTGGTTCGGACCCGATCCTTGGGGTCTGCTTGGCGTGGTTATCCTGACATCGCTTGGTACCATGGGACTGCCACAGATGGTGGGTAAGTTCTACTCGATTACTGACGAGAGCGCCATCAAGCGCGGAACAATAATATCAACAGTGTTTGCATTTATCGTGGCTGGCGGATGCTACTTCCTTGGTGGTTTTGGACGCCTGTTCGGAACTCCTCCTATGCTGCCAAACGGCAAACTGGCATTCGACTCTATCGTGCCATCTATGCTGGAAAATCTGCCTGATATCCTTATCGCGCTGGTAGTGCTGCTGGTGCTCAGCGCATCAATGTCGACACTGGCTTCGCTGGTGCTCACATCAAGCTCTACCATGACTCTCGACCTTATCTATCGCGATAAGAAATCGCTGCCAGGCGAGGTTGAGGATGGTGAGATAAACGATATCGTATCTGAGAAGATTGAGCGTCGTAAGGTGGTTGTGATGCGCGTGCTCATCATGTTCTTCATCGCCATCTCGCTGCTGATAGCTCTTAATCCTCCTACGTTCATAGCCCAGCTTATGGGTATCTCTTGGGGCGCACTGGCTGGAGCATTCCTGGCTCCATTCATGCTGGGACTGTATCAGCGCAGCATCACCACAGCCGCTGTATGGGCTTGCTTCATCTGGGGTGTGGGACTTACCGTAGTTAACATGCTGGCAGGCAATCCTATCAACCCAATCAACTGTGGTGCTATAGCCATGGTGGGTGGATTCCCAGTGGTGTGGATTGTTAGTCTGTTCACCAAGAAACTGCCTGAGGATACTGTAAACAGAATTTTTGAATGTTATAATAAATAAAACAACAGTTTAAATTTTTCTTCGTATATGAGAAAGTCCGTTTTAACCCTTACTTTACTTTCGCTAGCTGTAACATTATTTACTGCCTGCGGTAATAAGGCAAAACCCGTAGCACCTGCAGAAAATGCCCAGAATACAGAGGCTGCTGCAGTTGAGGATGAGGCCGACATGGCGCCTGATTTTGAACTGCCCAACCTGCAGGGAGCAACCACAAAGCTGTCGAGCCTGCGTGGCAAATATGTAGTCATCGACTTCTGGGGCTCGTGGTGCGTCTGGTGCATACGTGGCATTCCGCAGATGAAGAACTACTATACCAAGTACAAGGACAAGATGGAGATTCTGGGTGTGGATTGTCGCGACTCTGAGGATAAGTGGCGTGCTGCTGTTGACGAGTACCAGTTGCCTTGGCCACAGGTGTACTGCGACGATGCTAACCTGCGCAAGCTTGGATCGAAGTATGGCGTGCAGGGTTTCCCAACCAAGGTTCTTGTTGATCCTAATGGCAAGATAGTTAAAACGTCAATAGGCGAGGCTCCTTCCTTCTACACCTTCCTCGATAGTATTTTTTCAGGCACGGATTAACACGGCTCTTTATGAAAGAGACGCGGCCTATATAACGAAAAAAGACACGGTAAAAATCCGTGTCTTTTAATTTATTAAAAGCCGTGTTAATCCGTGCCTAAAAAATCAATACGCGTGGTCATCGGAGGCTATTTCTTCCTTGGTGATTTTCTTTTTGTCGATGGCGCGCCAGGCGTAGAAGATGTATGCCAGTACAAATGGTACCAACAGCGATACATAGAACATGGTGCGCAGCGTGAACTCACTTGAGCACGAGTTGGCCAAGGTGAGCGACGACTGGAGGTCGGCTGTTGAGGGATAGTAGGCTGTATCGTTCCAACCTGCTAACAGCAGCAGTGCCAGCACGGTGAAGATAGTGCCTAAACCTGCCTGCCAGATGCCTGCAATGAAACGCTTTGAGATGATGGTGTAGATGATGCCAAAGAGCACCATAATCACTCCGGATAGCAACAGTACCAACAGCCCCCACATCTCAATCATGTTATGAAGGTATTTGTATGGTTCCATGTAAATCAAGCCATAGGCATTGATGGCATAGCCCTCCTTTACCAGCAGATGAACCAGATAGGCCACAAACAGCACCACAAACGGAACAGCAGCACCAATCAATCGTACGCTGGCACGCGAACGGATATTCTCATCATCTACATTATTTATAATATAGAGAATGCCAAGCACGCGAGCCAGGAACACCACAGCAAAGCCGAACACCAGTACCCATGGGTTGAGCAGGGCATCGAGGCCGTGAGAGGCGTTTGTCCAACGACTGATGATAGGTGTGATGGCAGCTGCATCAACCATATTATCCTTGGCGATGATGAAGTTTGAACCCTCGAAGAATGTGGCTACAGCACCACCAAGCAACAGTGGGCCAACGATGCCATTCAGCGTGAGGAAGAACTGGAACGTCTTAGGTCCAAGGATATTTCCTATCTTATTCTGGAACTCGTAGCTCACAGCCTGTAGCACAAACGTGAACAGGATGATCATCCACAGCCAGTAGGCACCTCCGAACGATGTGCTGTAGAACAGTGGGAACGATGCGAAGAAGGCTCCGCCAAAGGTTACCAGTGTGGTGAAGGTGAACTCCCACTTGCGGCCTGTAGAGTTGTAGACAATGCGGCGACCCTCTTCAGTGTATCCCAACGAGCGGGCCACTGAGTTGGCTCCCTGAACAAAGAGCAGGAACACCAGTATCGCACCAAGCAGTGATACGATAAACCACCAATAATGTTGCAAAAATGTATAACTCATAACTCAGGTCCTTTCTTTATTTGTTTCAGTAAGATGTTAATCTCTACAGCCAGCATGGTTGTAAAGAGTACGAGGAATAGGAAGAACGTTATAGCAACGTTAGATGCCTGGATATCGCTGACAGAGGCCCATGTGGGCAGCATGTCCTGAATGGTCCAGGGCTGGCGTCCGAACTCAGCTACCAGCCATCCGCACTCAGAGCCTACGTAGCCAAGTGGGATGAGCAGTATTGCCACCCAATAGTGCCATGCGGGCAGAGCAGTGATGTCGCGCTTGCCAAACAAGAACTTTGGCCAGCGATAGACTACGGCCAGTATCACAGCAAAGAATAGTATGAACAAGCAGCCCACACCCACCATCACGCGGAAAGCCCAGAAGTTTACTGCTACTGGTGGCACAACCTGATTCTTGTCCTTCACATAGCCATAGCCAAAGTACTTCATGTTATCATTAAGAAGTGATAGGTAAGTGGCGAGAGTAGCCTCGTCGGCACCTTCCTTCTTGGCTTTGCGATAGGCTGCAAGGGCCTCGATGGCTTTGCGACCTCGCTCCATCTTCTCCTCAACTGATGGCTCTACCTTTCCGTCGTTATCAGTATAGCCGTTTAGAATATCGTTGATGCCAGGAACATATCCCTTAGGATCGTTGGTGGCCATAATCGACAGACCGTATGGCACCTCGATGCCCTCAATAAGCTTCAAGCCAACCTCTGTTCCTCCATCGTACAGAGCCTCCATGGCAGCCAGCTTCATGGGCTGAACCTTGGCCACGTCCATACCGCTCTTGTGACCTGTTGCTCCTGCCAACAATGCTGCCACAAGCCCCACGGCTGCACCTATCTTCATGCTCTCGATGGCCAAACGTGTGTGCTGTTTCTTAAGCAGATACCAGCAGCAAACGCCCACGCAGAAAATGGCTCCGATGATCCATGCTGATGTTACGGTGTGACAGAACTTTGAGACGGCGAATGGCGAAAGGGCTACTTCAGCAAACGATACCATCTCGTTGCGCATGGTGTCGGGATTGAACTCGCAGCCCACGGGATACTGCATCCACGCGTTAGCCACCAGAATCCACCACGCTGAGATAGTTGCGCCTAAGCCTGTGAGCCAGGTAGAAGCAAGGTGGAATCCAGCTGAAACCTTCTTCCAGCCAAAGAACATCACAGCCACAAAGGTGCTCTCCATAAAGAAAGCCACAATGCCCTCTACAGCCAGTGGTGCTCCGAAGATGTCGCCCACAAACCATGAGTAGTTACTCCAGTTGGTACCAAACTCAAACTCAAGAATGATACCAGTGGCCACGCCCATGGCAAAGTTAATACCGAAGAGCCTCTGCCAGAATTTGGCAGTAGTCTTCCAAAACTCATCTTTAGTACGATAGTACTTGGTCTCTGCGATACCCATAATCACTGCAAGACCCAGTGTGAGGGGTACAAAGAGCCAATGGTAGATTGCCGTGAGAGCAAACTGCGCTCTCGACCAGTCGATCGTTCCGGCATCAATGTTTAATAGTAGGTTTTGTAGCATATAGTAAATGTTTAATGTTTAATCTTTAATGTTTAATGTTCAACGTCCAGCAACTGCGTTGCTACATATTCCGCCTCGTGCCCCTCCTCAGCGTGTTGCTTCAGGAAGTTGGGGAAGAAGAACAGCTTCAGCACCACGAATATCACAAACAGCTTTATCAGTATGATAGCCCAAAGCGTGCGCCCCAGCTTCATCGAGCGGAAACCATCGTAATAAAGGTGGAATATTTTATATATAATGTTGTTCTTAGTCATGCGGAAAATAAACTTTTCTGTGGGCAAATATACATTTTTTATTAATATCCACCAAATATTAGGGGGGTAAAACTGCAAAAATTGTTCTAAAATTCGCTATTTTTCTTAAATTTAAGGTCGCTTAATTGTTTGATTCGCAATTTCTTTTGTTATTTCAACTAAAGTTTTTAAATTTGCACCCGAATTAGATTCACGAGTAATATGAGTAAGAAGATTTTAATACCTTTAATAGTAATTATTCTGGCACTTGTGGGTACTGCAGTTTGGCTTTTCACCAGTCTGCAGGAGCAGAAGCAGGTGGTGCAGGATATGGAGGAGCTGGCAGAGCTCGACAAGCAGGAGATGGAGAACGAGTACGAGCGATTCACCCTGCAGTACAGCGAGATGAAGACTCAGATTAACAACGACTCTATCATTGCCCAGCTCACTCAGGAGCAGATGAAGACACAGAAGCTGCTCGAGGAACTGAAACAGGTAAAGGCCAGCGATGCACGCGAGATAGCACGCCTTAAGAAGGAGCTTGCTACAGTGCGCGAGGTGCTGCGCGACTATGTTATGCAGATTGACTCGCTTAATCGTTTGAACGAGAATCTTAGAGCCGAGAACACCCGTGTTAGTGCAGAACTCAGCGAGCGCAATGCACAGGTGGCTGGACTGAGCAGCGAGAAGGCTTCGCTCAGCGAGAAGGTTGCCATCGCAGCCCAGCTTGATGCTACAGGCATACAGATGCAGATGCTCAACAAACGTGGCAAGAATGCCAAGAAGCTGAAGGACTGCAAGCAGCTGTGTGTTAACTTCCGCATCACCAAGAACGTTACTGCCGCTAATGGCAGTCGCACCGTTTATGTGCGCATACAGAATCCTGGTGGTAACACCCTGAGTGGTGGTGGCACCTTTGCCTACGAGAACCGCCAGCTGGAGTGCTCGGCTAAGAAAGTGATAGAATACACAGGTGAGGAGACACCTGTAACCGTATATTGGAATATGACTCAGATGTTGGAAGCAGGCGATTATCGCGTCAGCATCTTTGTAGATGGAAACATGATTGGAACTAAAACATTTGCATTTAAATAAATAATTATGAAGAAGTTTTTTGGAATATTTCTGCTTAGTGCAGCCATAGTGCCAGCTTCGGGCCAGCGTGTGTTGACCCTCGACAGCTGTCGCCAGATGGCACTGCGCAACAACAAGCAGTTAGGTGTTTCAAAACTGAAACAAGATGTGGCCGAGAATCTTCGCAAATCGGCCCGCACTAAGTACCTGCCCCACGTGAGTGCTATAGGTACCTACGAGCACACTAGCGAAGAAGTATCTATTCTTAATGATGGCCAGAAAACGGCACTTGCCAATCTGGGCACAGCCTTTGGACAAACAGCTCAGCAGAAATTCGGACCTGCCATTGCGCAGTTGCAGCCTCAGACACAGCAGCTCATAGGTCAGGTGCTGGGTGAGTCGGTTGGTATGCTTAACGACGGAGGACAGCGCATCGTTGATGCCTTCCGCACTGATACCCGCGATATCTTTGCAGGCTCCATCATTGTTACCCAGCCAGTGTTTATGGGTGGTAGCATTGTGGCGCTCAACAAGATTGCTGATATCAACACCCAGATGGCTCAAAACAAGATGAATGCCAGTCGTCATGCCACTCTCTATCAGATTGATCAGGCCTACTGGCAGGTGGTATCGCTCCACCACAAGAAGAAGTTGGCTGAGAGCTATCTGGAGCTGGTAAAGAAGTTCGACAGCGATGTTCATAAGATGATAGACGAGGGCGTTGCTACACGTAGCGACGGACTGAGCGTGGATGTGAAAGTGAACGAGGCTGAGATGACACTCTCTAAGGTGAACGACGGACTGGTTCTTTCGCGCATGTTGCTCAACCAGCTTTGCGGTCTGCCTCTTGGTGAGCCTGTAGTGCTTGCTGACGAGCAGAAGGAGAACATCCCAGTGATGGAGGTTCGTCCAGCACTCGATGTTGAGACTGCTGTGGCTTACCGTCCAGAGCTCAAGATGCTGCAGAATATCGTTGATATCACCAAGCAGACCACAAATGTACTGAAGGCTGGCAATCTGCCTCAGGTAGCATTGATGGGTGGATATGCAGTAAGCAACCCGAATGTATTTAACGGCTTCGAGAAGAAGTTCGCAGGTTTCTGGCATGTAGGCGTACTCGTTCGTGTGCCCATCTGGAACTGGGGCGACGTAATGTACAAGGTGCGCGCATCAAAGGGTGCCACAGCCATCGCCAACCTCGAACTCGAAGAGGCACGTGAAAAGATTGAGCTTCAGGTTAATCAGATGACCTTTAAGGTTGATGAGGCCAATAAGAAACTCGCTATGGCTAAGACTAACATTAAGAGTGCCGACGAGAATCTGCGTACTGCCAATCTTGGATTTCAGGAGGGCGTGATCAGTCCTACCGTAGTGATGGAGGCACAGACTGCCTGGATGAAGGCCCAGTCGCAGAAGATTGATGCCGAGATTGATGTTAAGCTCTCGCAGGTTGACCTGCAGAAAGCCCTCGGAACCCTCGAATAGATTAAATATTAAAGATTAAACATTTAAGATTATACATTATATTATGTCAAATCAAGGTAAAATTCAGCATAACAACATCCTGCTCGCCATCATAGGTTTCGTAGCAGTTGTTATTATCGTGGCACTTATCGGATTCTTCACACTGGGTCGTGACCCAGAGATTATCCAGGGTCAGGTAGAGGTTACCGAGTATCGCGTGTCGAGCAAGGTGCCTGGTCGTATTCTCGAGCTCCGAGTTAAGGAGGGCGACTATGTAAAGGTGGGCGATACCCTCGCCATCCTCGATGCCCCCGAGGTTCGTGCTAAGATGGAGCAGGCCCAGAGTGCTGAGGATGCTGCAGCAGCTCTCGAGCTCAAGGCTCAGAACGGAGCCCGCAAGGAGCAGATTCAGGGTGCTTTCTCAGTATTGCAGCAGGCCAAGGCTGGTCTTGAGATTGCTGAGAAGTCATACAATCGTGTTCAGCGCCTGTTCGACGAGGGTGTTATGAGTGCTCAGAAGCGCGATGAGGCCTTTGCCAGCTACAAGGCTATGGAGGCGCAGGTTAAGGCCGCTCAGAGTCAGTACGACATGGCTGTTAACGGAGCCCGTCGCGAGGATAAGTTGGCCGCTGCCGCTCAGGTAGGTCGTGCCAAGGGTGCTGTTAACGAGGTTAACTCTTACATCCACGAGACAGTGCAGATTGCCCAGATGGAGGGTGAGGTAAGCGATGTTTATCCAAAGGTAGGTGAGCTTGTAGGCACAGGTTCGCCCATCATGTCGATTGCTGTTATGCAGGATATGTGGGGCACCTTCAATGTTCGCGAGGATAAGCTCAACGGCATTCAGGTAGGTTCAGAGATCAATGCCTTTGTACCTGCATTCGATAAGACCATCAAGATGAAGGTTTACTACCTTAAGGATCAGGGTTCGTATGCTGTATGGAAGGCCACCAAGGCCAATGGTCAGTACGACCTCAAGACCTTCGAGGTTAAGGCAAAGCCAGTTGATAAGCTTGATGGACTGCGTCCTGGAATGTCACTGATAATAAAAGATTAAACATTAAAGATTAAACATTAAACATTGATGAAATGTTTTAATCAGATATGGCAGATGGCCTTGCGTGAGGTTAGGATTATGCTTCATAACCCCATGTACGGATGCTGTATGGTAGTCTTCCCCATCTTGGCGATGATATTCTTCACATCGCTTATGGACGAAGGTCTGCCAGAGGATATGCCCGTAGGTGTGGTCGACCTCGACAATACCACCACCTCGCGCTCGCTTATCCGCCGTCTTGATGGCTTCCAGAGCTCAAAGGTAGTGGCTCACTATACCAGTGTGGCCGAGGCTCGCAGGGCTATTCAGGAGAACCAGATCTACGCCTTCCTCTATATCCCTAAGGGCACCACCGATGATCTTCTGGCCAGTCGCCAGCCCAAGATATCATATTATTACAATCTTGCGTCCATCAT
>Ga0256405_10008402_pt1 | contig 14834 bp, 18 predicted proteins | sample RumenRJG_02DNA_FD_189096 | JGI IMG/M metagenome (GOLD analysis project Ga0256405, IMG submission 189096) | Bovine rumen microbial communities from Lethbridge, Alberta, Canada - RJG_02 | ecosystem: Host-associated > Mammals > Digestive system > Stomach > Rumen | place: Canada: Alberta... | reverse complement strand
CAAGGTCTCCAAGCGGCTGTCCGAGTTGGACAAGCTGTTTTCCACGCTCTATGAGGACCGGGTCATGGAGCGGATCACGGAACGAAACTATGTGATGATGTCCGAGAAGTATGAGACCGAGCAGCTTGGTCTGGAGCAGAAGATAAAAGAATTGGATGCCCGGCTCAACGAGGCCAAGGGCACGGAGCAGGGAATCCAGGACTTCATTCGGACGATTCGGGAGTATGAGAGCATTCAGGAGCTGACGCCGGCCATCGTGAACAGCCTCATCGACAGGATCACCGTGGAGGAGCGGCACAAGGATCAGGACGGCAACACTGTCCAAGTTATCAGAATCTACTACAAGTTCGTCGGGGCACTCGACGAACTACATATTAAGCCCACACACAGATATGCGGCACCCTTCCCTGCCCGTTATTGTGATGTGTGCGGAGCGGAGTTTGTGCCTGGGTCAGCCAGGGGGAAGTATTGCAAACCCTGTGCCAAAACGGTTCACGACAGACAATGCAGTGAGAGCAGGAGGAGAAGACGAGCAGCCAGCGCATAATCTGACCAATCCCTTTCAGGTAGCGTGCCCTCAAACACTGGAGTGTTTGAGGGCACATACTCTTTAACAATGTCAGAACTTCAATGCTCTTCTTGCTATTTATGTAGTTGAGAACTAAGAATATCTCAAGGTTGCGGTACTTGAGGGAATCCTAAGTCATCAATTATGTATTCTCTTGAAGGACAGGCTGCAGTTAAAGTGTCCGATAAATAAAGAAGTCCAAGGCTATATAAGGAAGAGGCGTTTTTTTCGCTGCTACTTCTCAAGTTACTTGCTCCTTCGTATTTTGTAAAAGCAATCGGCATCCCTATGTAGCTCGTTTCCGAATTCAAGTTGCAGTAAGCGTCCACTAAGCTAGAGTAAGAACCCGTGTTTGAATTATAAATTGAGTGATAGTATCCTAAGAATACATCCTCTGAGTTATTGTTAATATTAAAGATTATATTATATCTGTTTCCATTTTGGTATTGTTCACACGCTATACGAACCTCATCCCTGTCAGATGCATAGTATATATTAAAGTAATTATTGCCAGACTGCAATTCTATCGTTTTATAAGATGTGTAGGTTGTATTGGAATGTGTGTTAATATAGGACTTAAGAATGTTAAGAGCCTCTACCTTCCTGTTTCCAAGGTATCCGTTTTCTTCTGCATACTCTGTCATAGTATACATTCCATATGTTCTCGGCATATTGGCAATGTTTTCGCCCTCATCAATGACATAAGAGATGGGGACTGCGAAGTTAAGGTTTTGACCCGAAGTCAAAGAACCGGTTGTTACCCCGAGCACCTGTCCATATTCATTTATTAAAGCACCACCACTACTGCCGCTTGATATTGGCGCTGTGATTTGAATCATTCCATTAAAATCTGCTCGAGATGGATTGGAAATGATTCCGTTTGCTATTGTGTTTGTCAGCCCCTGAGGGTTACCGATGGTATAGATGGACTGACCGCCAGCTATAGAAGAAGAATCGCCAAGTGGAAGTGAAGTGTAACCAGAACCTTCAACTTTAATGACAGCATAATCATCTTCATCGCTGTAGTAGATTACACCTGAAATTGCTCGTACAGATCCATTCGCTAACGTTGCTGTCGCAGAGACAGCGTTCTCCAAAACGTGATGATTTGTAACAGCAATACCACTTTGGTCAATAAAAAAACCACTACCCAACGCATATGGACGTCCATACACATCATATGTTTGAATGCAGAAAACAGCAGGTGAACATTTTGAATAGATTTCCTCAGAGGAAAGAGCAGGTTGGACTGATACTGTAGAAGATCCGTTACTTGCAGTGCTTCCATTTGATTGGCCTTGAGATGGATCTAGGCTTCCTGCTTGTATAGATTCATATTGTGCTTTTGTAAAGACACCATCAGAAATCAGTTTTTCAGCTAAGGTTTGAACTGAATTCTTCATCTTGGCTGAAAGTGAATAGTAAGAAACAACTACTGCATCAGCCCGCCAAAAATTAACAGTATCAACACTTTGAGGCAAGATGCCAATTGCGCTGGCGAGAGCATATGGACTATTCCAGGTGAAATCCATACCATTTGTATCAGAATAACCAAGTGCTCGAAGGACGAATGTCACGAACATTGCAGCATCAGCGTTTCCGGTACCAAACTTCGTGTCTGAAATACCGTTTGTTAAGCCGTTTTGATATGCGTAGCCTATATAATGATCAGACCATGAGGCAACGTCTGTAAAGGGGTGTCTCCAATTACTGGCGAGCGCATCTTGTTCTTTGCCCAGTAGTCTAATTAGGATTACAAGTGCTTCTGTTCTTGTCGGTGGGCGCCCTAAATCGAAGTTCGTCTCTGAAACACCCTTAAATAATCCAAGTGTTTTCAGTTGAACCGCAAGAGACTCTTCGTAACTGGTATCACGCACAGCCGATGACTGTACTGGTATTAAACACCAGCATAATATAATAGATAATATAAGACAAATTGCTCTCCTTTTCATTATGACACCCCCAACAGTCTTTTTCGTCCAAATAACCAACATAAGTATAATACTCATTGGATAATATGTCAACTTGCTAATTGTCCGCAAAGTCTGATCCACAGATTTGCAGCAGCGGGAAGGGAGGATCATTCGTCAGGGCAATGAAAACCCGGAGGTGGAAATCTACACCTACGTCACGGAGAATACCTTCGATGCCTACCTCTATCAGTTGGTGGAATCCAAGCAGAAGTTCATCGGGCAGATCATGACCAGCAAGTCTCCCGTTCGCTCCGCCGAGGACATTGACGAGACGGCGCTCTCCTACGCAGAAATCAAGGCCCTCTGTTCCGGGAATCCCGCTGTGAAGGAGAAGATGGATCTGGATGTAGCTGTTGCAAAGCTAAAACTCCTGAAGGCTAATCATCTGAGCCAAATCTATTCTCTGGAACATGACATCACCCACCGCTATCCAAGACAGATCAAGGAAGCGGAGCAGATGATTGAGGGGTATCAGCAGGACATCACGCACCGAGATGAAAACACGAAACCGAATGCAGACGGATTCTCTCCCATGATCATCCAGGGAGAAACCTTCACGGAGAAGAAAGCCGCAGGCTCCGCACTGCTGGAAGAATGCCATAACATGAAGAGCCCCGATCCTATTCCCTTGGGACAGTACCGGGGCTTTTCTATGGAGTTATACTTTGAAACGGCCAGCAAGGAGTTCCGGCTGACGCTCTCCTGTACCCTTCGTCACACGGTTTCCCTCGGCACGGACATCCACGGGAATATCCAACGCATGGACAACATACTTGATGGGCTGGAAGCCAGGATGCAGGGTCAGCGGGAATCCTTGAAGCATGTAGAGTCTCAGTTGGAAACGGCAAAGGAAGAGGCACAGCGTCCCTTCCCCCAAGAAGACGAGCTGAAAGAAAAGCAGGCCCGGCTGGATCAGCTTAATATTGAGCTGAATATGGATCAGAGGGATAATGATTTAATAGATGATGACCGTGGAGATGGTGGCGACTCCAGCAGAGATAGTAGAGAGCATGAGCGGTGAAGCGTAAAAATGAGAAACGCTGTTCAAAAGTTAAAGAGGCGGGATCATCCCGCCTTACATATCGGATTTGTACATTCTTTAAGATGCCCGCAAAAATGGCGGCACCTTTACATAGCCGGTTGACCATCCCCTGAATGGTCAGCTGGCTATTTCCATTCTGACTGGAGGTGACAACCATGAACCAGAAGGAAAGGGGGCGTTTGCTCCATGCCCTACGTTTCCCCAGAGGACATCCAACGGGCGAAAGAGATGGACCTGCTGACCTATCTCCGAAACTATGAACCCGAGGAACTGGTTTATATCTCCGGGGAGACCTATTGTACCCGTGAGCACGACAGCCTGAAGATCTCCAACGGAAAATGGCATTGGTTCTCTCGTGGCTTTGGCGGTGTGACAGCGCTGGATTATCTCATCAAGGTCCGGGACTATACGTTTCCCGAAGCAGTGAATACGATTCTTGGAAGGGCGGCAGTGAAGCCGCCCGTTTTTCATGCCCCGAAGCCCCAGCCGGAACGAACCCTGCTCTTGCCCGAGTTGAACGACAACACGGACAGAGCGGTGAGATACCTGCAGAGCCGGGGAATCGACCGGGAGATTATCGAACACTGCATCAACTGCCGATTGCTGTTTGAGACGAAGAAGTATCACAATGTCATGTTCGTTGGGTACGACCAGAACAGCAAAGCCAGATACGCCTCCCTGCGCGGAACCCTGGGAGATTTCAAGGGTGAAGCTACCGGCAGCGACAAGCATTTCTCTTTTGTGCTCGCCGACGATCCCCAAGCAGACAGCGTTCATGTTTTTGAATCCGCCATTGACGCCCTGAGTTATGCCACACTGCTGAAAATGACGGGCCGGAACTGGCGGCAAGCTCCGCTTCTCTCTCTAGCCGGCGTGTATAAGCCAAAGCGGGAAAATGTGGTGCCTGTAGCGTTGGACCGCTTCCTGAAGGATCATCTGTCGGTCAGCACCGTGCTTCTCCATCTGGACAATGATGAGATCGGCAGAGGCGCGGCACAGGGGATCATCGGAGGCCTCGGAGAACGGTATCGGGTCATAGACAGTCCCCCGCCAGACACGAAAGACGTCAACGACTATCTGGTGCGGCGCATTGCCCGCCAGCAAAGAAAGGAGGAACGGGTCAGATGAACAACGTATTTGAAGTGACCATTCAGGAGACCCTGGAACGGACGATTACGGTGGAAGCGGCTTCTCGCGAGGCGGCGGAGCGTATCGTCCGTCAGAGATGGAAGGACAGCGCATACAAGCTGGGCAGCAAGGATTCTGTCGGCGTGATCTTCCGACACCGGATGACGCCGGAGTTTAGCAGCGCGAGGTGAGGAATATGGAAATCGCACTTTACCAGATCGATATGGAACGGGATGCGGATCGGATCGCTTTTGTCAGCCTGGAATATCTGGAGAAGTTTCAGGGCGCTGCTGAGATCAACAGTGCCGTCTATGACAAGGTATTTGAGGGAGATGTGGACTGCTCCGGTCTTGAGGACGTGTTTCGACTGTTCAATCTGGAACACCCCCTGGACTATGGGGGCAGATCCATGTCTGTGTCAGACATTCTAGAGGTCAAAAGCGGTCCGGTTGAGCCGGGCTTTTATTATTGTGATTCCTTCGGCTTTCAGGAGGTGGACTTTCAGCCGGAGCTTGCTGGGAGCAAACTGCACGAAACGATTCGCGTGGTGTTGCTGGAGCCGGGGAAAGAAGCAAGGATCACAGAGATTGATTCCTCTCTTCCTGGATTGCAGCGTGCCGTTGATGGATGGATCGAAGCCATTGATCTTCCCGGAGAAGACGTCACGCTGGTCTGCAACGAGGAAGGCAAGCTCCAGGGCCTACCACTTAACCGGGCAGTCAGGGAGCCGGATCTGATCGTGGAAATGGGCTATGGTGAGATGACTGCTCTATTTCGTGAAGCAGAACGCGAAGGGAAACATATGACAGGATATGTTGTGTTTACTGAGGACAGCTTCACGGAACCCTATTCTGAGCTTTCCCGCACCTATGAGATCAGCAGCGCCAACAAAGCCTTTCAGCCCAACATGGGCGGCTACTCCATCTATGGATCTTGTTTGGACGGAACAGATCCCCTTGTTCGACTGGAACAATATATGGCCGCAGAAAAAGGCGGTATGGATGGGTGGACGGTCGAGCGCTGCTACACAAAGGAGCGTGGTCGTAAGGTCCTTGACGTGATTGCCGGCACCTGCTTTATCTGCGCGAATGGCGACGGGAGGTTTGCCAGCCTGACCGATGACCAGGCTCGAAGGATGGCGGACAAGTTCCGATACCCGGAACGGTTCGTCCGTAACGGGAGTGAAATCGAAGCCATCCCCTACAAGCCAAAAGAAAACTCAAAGGAACGATAAGGAGGACAATTCCATGAAAGATTTTACCTTGATTGTTGGTGCCCCCGGCACCGAAAGCAAGAATGCCACAGAGAAGTGCACGACTTCTCCGAAACAGAAGGAGAAGGTGAAGATCGACATCGGCGGAATCATTGCTTCCATTTCGGATTTCCTGGATTCCTGCGAGAGCCGGTTCATCGAGATGGGAGCGGAAAAGTCTGCCCAGGAAAAGCAGTCTACCCAGAAAGCAGCCGATTCCTCTGGACTCAAGCCCTATGTCGTGATTCTGGAAGCAGCCTCGGTCAAAGAGGTTCCGGTCAATGCGGCCTCTCCTGACGCGGCGGCAAAGCTGGTCAAGGAGATGTACGACACCAGCGATGTGATTGACTTCACCGATGCCGATGTAGTCAGCGTGACGCCCAAGGTGGTGGAGGTGGAGAAAAAGTCTATTGATGATTTCGCGGTGGAAACCATGACCGAACTGGTCCGGCTCATCCGCACCAGCGATGCCCCTGATAATGTACTGGGCAGGGTCCTGGACCATATGTTCACGGACATTTTTGAGGCAAAGGATTCTGTGACCAGCTAAACGAGAGGTGGGAGCCATGAGAGTTTTTGGAGATACGTTGATCGTAGCCGTGGATGCCGGGTACGGCAACATGAAGACGGTCAGCAGCTCGTTTCCCACCGGACTGACCGTATTTGATGAGAAACCTTATTTCACGGAAAACCTGCTCGTTTATAATGGCAAATATTACGTGATCGGCAGCGGTCACAAAGAGTTTACCAGCCGGAAGATCGTAGATGAGGATTACTATGTGCTGACCCTGGCCGCCATCGCCAGGGAGTTGAACACCCAGCGCCTCACCTCGGCCAAGGTGATCCTTGCGGTGGGCCTGCCTTTGACCTGGTTTGCCAGGCAGCACGGTGAGTACAGGGAGTACCTGTTGCGAAATCGGGACCTCGATTTCAGTTTCCGCAACACGGACTATCACATCGAGCTTGCGGACGTGATGGTGTTTCCCCAAGGGTATGCAGCCATCGCGGAACGGCTCAATGAGTTCCGGGACGTGAATATCTGCGCTGATATTGGGAACGGGACCGTCAACCTGTTTCGGGTAATCGACCGGCGGATGGATATGCGGTCCATGGCCACGGAGGCTTGCGGGGTTAAGGACTGTGCCAACGCCATGCGGATGGCGCTGGCCAATGCCCACAGCGGTGCCCGGGTGGACGATTCCATCATTGAACGCATCATCCGCACCGGAACCGCCCGAATCGACGGTGGGTATCTCGAAACGTTGGTTGGAGCGGCGAGAAGCTATACCGAAAGCCTGTTCCGAAGGTTTCGGGAATATGGCTACGATGATAAAACGATGCACCTGACCGTTCTAGGTGGCGGGAGCTGTCTCGTCCGCAACTTTGGGCAGTATGATCCGGCGAGTGTTACGATCAACAGTGACATCCACGCCAATGCGAAGGGATATGAGCGGCTAGCCTATGAGCGCCTGAAAAGCCGGGGTGGGCAGACATGAGAGCAAAGGGCATCAAGCTTTATCTCAATCCGAACAACGCGGATGAGCGCCGCATTCTGGATTATTTGCGATACTCCGGTATGTCCTATACCAAAGCAATCACCAGGGCGGTTCTGTTTTATCTCGACGCGGCGGATGGTAACGGTGGGCAGGATGACTTTCTTCAGGCAGTCAGAGACACGATCCGAGAAAGCGTGAAGGGTTTGCAGATCCCTCCCGCCGCCGGCGACCTGAGCACCTCGGAGGATGACGATGAGGAGCCGGTTTCCATGCTGGATTTCCTGGACGAACTGGAAGGCGGGGTCACTTTTGAAGGGAAGTGACCCCGCTTTTTGAACGAGATTACGCCGGAATAGCGAAGTGGGGTTATTTTTTTGCAAAGTGACCCTGCTTTTCTGCTGGCAGATCAGAGCATACAGCCATGTAAATCCCGCCATCTATCTTAGTTGCTCCCACGGAAAGAGACCGTTTCTCTCAGGGCCTCGGCCCGATGAAATATGGGGGCAGAACAGGCGGCGCAATCTCGACAAGCAACGTCTTTGTCCGTACAAAGACCGCTTGTTAGGGGGAAACCCCTAAGACCCCTGATAAACCGAAGGGAGGGAGAACGAACATGATTCCATTTATGATCGGCATGATGACCGGCGGCACCTTTGGCGTTATGATCATGTGCCTGATACAGATCAATCGGGATGACCGGATGGACGATTTCCAATAGACGTCAACTCCGTTACAGTTGACACAGTGATAAAATTCTGATAAGATTGCGATAAAGGAGATGAGCAAGATGTTAAACATTCGTCCTGTATCTGATCTTCGGAATAAGTACCCTGAAATTGAGGAAGCTGTGCTCAAAAACGGGGAGCCGGTATTTCTCACCAAGAACGGCTATGGTTCTATGGTAGTGATGAGTCTGGAACAGTATTCTGAGTTGACTGATGACATCGAGATCAAACTTGATGAGGCCGATTACGCCGCTGATGTCAGCGAAGACCGCTTCACAGCCGACGAGGTGTTTAGTCGAGTCAGGAGGCGTATCCGTGAGCGAAAAGCATTATGAGCTTCGTATTCTTCCTCTGTTTGAGGAGGACTTGAACGAGATCGTGGACTATATCACCTACCGCCTGCGGAACCCTGTTGCAGCGAATAACCTGATTGATGCTGTAGAGGCAGCGATTCATGAGCGCCTGCCTTTTGCGGAATCCTTTGAGCAGTATACCAGTAATCGGGAGCGTCGCTACCCCTATTACAGGATACAAGTGATGAACTTTACCGTTTTCTACGTTGTGATCGACAATGTAATGGAGGTTCGGCGTCTCCTGTATGGCAGACGCAACTGGAGAGAGCACATTTAATATTATCTGGAAGAAAGAGCGAGCTGTATATTGCGGCTTGCTCTTTTTTTCTGCCCGTTTAAAGAAATGAGGGATTATATTGACAACCAGAAATTGCAGATTTGAGCTTCGGCTCTCCAAGAATGAACTGTCCGAACTGACTAGGAAAGCCCGCAAGGCCCGCTTGACCAACGCCGGTTTCATTCGCCGGGCCATCCGCGAGCAGGAGGTGAAGGAGGCCCCGCCTGTGGATGTTCCGCTCCTGATCCGGGAAGTCCGCAGAGTGGGTTACAACATTGACCAGATTCTGATGATCGCCAGAGCTCAGGGTTTGGTGGACGTCCCCCAACTCCAAAAGGCGATGGCGGAGAATCGGGCCCTGGTCAAGAAGATCACCAACGAATATGCCATGACGGAGGAATGAACCGTGGCGGTCACATCCATCTGGCCCATCAACGGCCCGCCACGGAAGGTCATAGACTACGCCAGGAATCCGGAAAAGACAACTGAACAGGGGCTTGATAAACTGGCCGCCCTGCACACCATCAACGGCGTGGTCGAATACGCTGCAGATGAGATGAAGACGGAGACCCGAGCCTATGTGAAATGTCTTAACTGTACAAGCGAAGAGACCGCCGCTGAGGAATTTATGGAGATCAAGAGGTTCTGGGACAAGCTGGACGGGCGGCAATGCTTTCATGGGTATCAGTCCTTCCGGGCCGGTGAGGTAGACGCGGAGACCGCCCATGCCATCGGCGTTGAGCTTGCCACCAAGCTGTGGGGAGACCGATTCCAAGTGGTGGTAGCAACCCACTGTAATACAGGACACTACCATACGCATTTCGTTCTGAACTCTGTTTCCTGGCTGGACGGCTACCACTTCGACAACCGCCCCGAGGACTACCGGGCCATGCGGGACTTGTCCGATGAACTCTGCCGAAAGTACCATTTGTCCGTCATCGAGAATCCGTCCGGACATGGAAAACACTACGCCGAATACCGAGCAGAACAGGAGGGCCGCCCCACTAATCGGGGCATCATCCGGGCCGACATTGACCGGGCCATCGCCGCCAGCGTGACCCGTGAGGAGTTCTTCACTGAACTGGAAGAGAGGGGATACACTCTGAAGCTGTTCAAAAAGAACGGCGATTGGCTGGAGTACCCAAGCCTGAAACCTCCCGGAACCAAAGGCTTCTTCCGGTTCCATAAGCTGGGACAGGGCTATGACCTGGATGAGATCGACAAGCGTATCCTGAAGAATCTCCGTCGATCAGAACCCTTCCCGGAGTCAGAGCAAGAAGAGATCTCAGAATATCGCAGCAGGGAGCCTCCCCCTGCATACCAACGGAAAAAGCCAAAGCTGTACAGGCTCTACCTCCGCTACTGCTATGAACTGCACATCATTGAGAAGCATCCGGCATCCGTCCAGCGGGTGTCTTTTTTCATGCGCGAGGACCTGACCAAATTGGACCGGCTGGATGCCCAAACCCGGCTGTTGGCCGGTCAGAAGATTAGCACAGCCGAGGAACTGACGCAGTATCAGGCTGATTTGAAGCGGACTATGGAGCAGCTTTCCCAAAAACGGGCCGATCTGCGAAATGAGGTCCGGCGGCTGACCCGCCAGCATGATCCCATTGCTGCGGAGGCAGTAAAAGGGCAGATCACAGAGATTACAAAGAAGATGGGAGAACTGCGGAAGGGGGTGAGATTATGTGATGACATTCTTCTCCGCTCCGCCCAGACGAGGGAAGAGCTGGAGCACCTGTTAGACCAACAGGAGCGAAACCAAGGAAAGGAGGAATCCAAGGATGAGTTATTCAGGAGACGCGGCGGAACAGGTCGTGCGAATGACGTTGGAGGGCGCTGAGGTCGCAGCCAAGATCACCGGCCAGGGAGCCAAAGAGGTGGCCGTTCTGTTGTACGCGGTCCTGAAGGACCAGAAGAAAACCAAGGGCAAGGCCCGCCTGACCAGTATGCTCCGCACCGGGAAGGAATTGAAGGTCTTCGCCGTCAAAGATGAGGACCTGGTGAAATTTAGCCGGGCGGCAAAGCAATACGGCGTCCTGTATTGTGTCCTCAAAGATCGGGACGCTAAGGACGGCCTTACCGACGTCATGGTCCGGGCCGAGGATGCCAGCAAAATCAACCGCATCTTTGAGCGGTTCAAGCTGACCACAGTTGACATGGCCTCTGTCCGCAGCGAGATCGAACGGGCAAAAGCCAGCCGCGCCGAAGAAAAGGAAGTGCCTGAGCGTTACGTTCCGGAGAGGAGTAAGGAAGACATTTTTCTGGACGCGATCATGGCTAACCCCAGCAAGGAGGAACAGCAAAACCCTATGGAGGCGCGGACGACGAGATCACCTCAGTCCGGGAGTTTTTTAAGGCCCAGCGGGAACCCCGAAGCACAAAGGGACCGAGACAACGGATTGGGTGAGACCCGAGCCCGTCCATCGGTCCGGCAGGAGATGCGGGAGATCCGAGCCGAGCTGGAACGAGAGGCCGTGGCCCGCGCCAAAACACAGCAGCCTTTGGAACACAAGGCTCCCAGAAAAAAGCAAAAACGAAAGGAGCGCTAATACCATGGATGATCTGTATGAACTGTTTGACCGGCAGGATGAGCCGGAAGCACCAGTGCTCTCGCCTTTTGATAAAGACGAGTATAAGGAACGAAAGCAGGCGGAGCGGGATGAGGTGTATGGCCTCATTGAAGGGACCACGGAGAAGATGCAGGCAAGCGGGGAGCTTTTTCAAACCTATCTGGATGTGCAAGCTCGGCTGGACCGGTACTCCGTCAGCAATGCCATCCTCATGACCGCCCAAAAGCCCGACGCCCTTGGCCCGCTCAAGTCCTATGATGACTGGAAAGCGGAGGGCGTCTATGTGAATCGGGGCGAAAATGCCCTGTCCATTCTGGAGCCAGGCAAGGAGTTTCAGAGAGCAGATGGCAGCACCGGTGTGAACTACAATGTGAAAAAGGTCTTCGATATCACCCAAACCAACAGCCAGCAGCGGACCACGCCTACCGTGACCCGTGATGAGAGGCTTCTGTTGAAGGCCCTGATCTCCCACACCTATGCCCCCTGCGATATGAAGCCCAGCGATGCGATTCCGGCCAATGTGAACGCCATCTATAAGCCGGAGGATCGGACCATCTATGTCCGGACTGGTTTGGATGGCCCCAGCATCTTCCGGGCGCTGGCCCAGGAGTTGGCCCACGCCCACATGGATAAGGGGCATGGATACTTGCGGAACGAGAATAACAATATCGCCTACTACGCTTCCTATATCCTCTGCAAGCGGTACGGCGTTTCCACTGACATGTACCGTTTCGATTCTATGCCCAGCCGTTATGCCAGCATGGAGCCCAAAGAGTTCCGCAAGGAATTGGGCAAAATTCGGAGCGTTGCCGGCGAGATCTCCCGTGATATGAACCGTACCCTGGAGCCGAAGAATCGCGGCCCCAAAGAGCGCAACGATGACGCCCGGTGACGAGGGAGCGGAATCATGGCAAGAAATAATCGCGTAGTCGAACTCAATCAGGATGAGCACAACCTCATGGTCAATGGACTCAACTATTTCCGAAAGGCAATGGCGGAACGGGATGTGCCCACCGAGGACATCGAGGATCTGTTACTCAAGGTGATCGACGCACCGGCCAGGCCGGGAAAGTGGTGGCAGGACCGTGAAGCAAGATAAGTTTGACAAGGCGCATCGAATTCTGTATCTGTTCGGTGCGCTCTTGGCAGTCTGGCTGGCCCTGCTGGTCGCGCCGGCCTTTGGCGGCGGGTTGGCCGGCTTTCTGGAAAACGCTGGTGAGCTGTTTGAGAATCCCCTTCGTATTCGCTGGTGCGGGAACAGTTCCAAGGCTGTTCTCGTATGTCTTGCGATCTACGGAATGGTCATTGGGATTTATCTCTCCAACGACCGGAACTATCGGCGGCGGGAAGAGCATGGCTCGGCCAAGTGGGGCTCGCCGGGGCGTGTGGATAAGAAGTATGCCAATCCAAAGAGAACGGAGAATAAGATACTGACCAGGAATGTGTCTATCGGTCTGGACGGGCGCAAGCACAGGAGAAACCTGAACGTGCTGGTTTGCGGCGGTTCCGGGTCTGGTAAGACCAGGTTTTATGCTAAACCTAATGTTATGAACGCATGCACCAGTTATGTCTGCCTTGACCCGAAGGGAGAACTGCTGCGCGACACAGGCGGTCTCCTTCGTGAGAAAGGCTATGATATAAAGGTGATCGACCTCATCAACATGGAGAAGAGCCACTGCTACAATCCATTTATGTATCTCCGCAGCGATAATGACATTCAGCGCCTTGTGACCAACCTCTTTAAGAACACCACGCCAAAGGGCAGCCAAAGCCAGGACCCGTTTTGGGACCAGGCGGCAACCATGCTCCTTCTGGCGCTGGTGTTTTATTTGCATTATGAGGCACCGGAGGACGAACAAAACTTTCCAATGGTTATGGAGATGATACGGGCCGGAGATGTGAAAGAGGACAACGAGAACTATATCTCAGTTCTCGATAAACTCTTTCAGCGGCTGGAGATGAAGAACCCGGAGCATATCGCTCTGAAGTATTACAAGAGCTATCACTCCGGCAGCGGTAAGACCCTGAAATCCATCCAGATCACCCTGATTTCCCGGCTGGAGAAATTCAACTTGGATTCGCTGGCCAGTATCACCCAGAACGATGAGATGGAGCTGTGGAGTCTGGGAGAGAAGAAAACGGCCATCTATGCCGTGATCCCGGATAATGACAGCTCTTTCAATTTTATCGTGGGAATGCTCTACACCCAACTGTTCCAGCAACTGTATTACCAAGCCGATGTGATGCACGGCGGCAGGCTCCCGGTCCATGTCCACTTCGTCATGGATGAGTTTGCCAATGTCGCCCTGCCAGACGAGTTTGATAAACTCCTGGCAACTATGCGAAGCCGAGAAATTTCGGTGAGTATCATCATCCAGAACCTGGCGCAGCTCAAGGCTCTGTTTGAAAAGCAGTGGGAAAGCATCGTGGGCAACTGCGATGAGTTTATCTACCTGGGCGGCAACGAACAGAGCACCCACGAATACGTCTCCAAGCTCCTGGGCAAGGAGACTATCGACATGAACACCTACGGCCAGTCCCGCGGCAGGAACGGAAATTACTCCGTCAACTGGCAGCTTACTGGCCGTGAACTGATGACCCCGGATGAAGTGCGTATGCTGGACAACCAGTACGCACTTCTTTTTATCCGTGGGGAACGTCCCGTAAGGGATCTGAAATATGACATTTTGAAGCACCCCAACGTGGTTTTGACCACCGATGGCGGTGCGGCTCCGTATGAGCATGGCTTAGACACTCGCAGTATCGCTGCGATTTCCATTAACAATCAGCACCTCAATGATGCTGTGCAGATAGAGGAACCTGTCCACCATTATGAGCTTCTTTCCAGCGAAGAACTGGAAGAAAAAATCAAAGAATTGGAGGCGAGGCGCAATGAAGAAAAGAAAGCGCAAGCATAAACCCTATGTCCCCGACCGGGTCAGGAAAGGCTTCTTCTGGTATGCTGCTTTGGTCTGCACCCTTGCGGTCGTAGGCGGCACCGCGCTGACCGCCCAGGCCGCCGGGGACCCTCTGGCTGTGGTGAATAACCTGTCCACCTTCATTTTCGGGCTGATCCGGGCCGTGGGTATCATTCTGTTGGGCTGGGGCATCGTGCAGGTGGGTCTGTCCCTCCAGAGCCACGACCCTTCCCAGCGGTCCAACGGCTTCCTGACCCTGGCCGGCGGCATTGTAATCACCTTCGCCAAGGAGATTCTGGACCTGATTGTGGGGTGATCTCCATTCATCCGAACATTCGGGCGGGCTGGCCCATGACCGGCCCGCCCCAGGGAGGTGATGGGAATGTCGGATAATTGGGTCGTTCAGAACCTCCAAAACTCTTTGGACGTCTGGAACGGCAAGCTGTCCGAGATATGGCAGCTCATCACACAATCCCCGCAGTCCTTCCGGGGTGGCGCGATCTGGAATGTGGTGGTCAACATCCAC
>Ga0256405_10008401_pt1 | contig 14836 bp, 15 predicted proteins | sample RumenRJG_02DNA_FD_189096 | JGI IMG/M metagenome (GOLD analysis project Ga0256405, IMG submission 189096) | Bovine rumen microbial communities from Lethbridge, Alberta, Canada - RJG_02 | ecosystem: Host-associated > Mammals > Digestive system > Stomach > Rumen | place: Canada: Alberta... | reverse complement strand
TCAACCGTTGTAGCGGCTGCGCCGATGCCTACCAGAAGGAATTTTTTCAGTCCATCACCGATCTTATCCATTGCCATCTTGATATCCTCTCTTTCCGGAGCGCTCAGACAATTGTGTTCCGGCTGTCCCGTGACGCTCCTGCACGGATCTGCCTCCTTTACTGTTTATTATATTCGTTTTTGCGCGCCTTGTCATTTGCTTTGTTACTTTATCGCATCACTTTACAGCTTCCTGACTTCCGCACCGCCTGCATAATATGATAAAAATCAATTGTTGCAAAAATATGGCTGAAAAATATATTTATAATAACAATTATGAAAAAATATATCCGGATTCAGAAAAAATAAAGTATCTCCGCAAAACAGCTGTCCTCAGATACTTCTGATCAGGTAGAGGAAGCGGGGAATAAAGATGATTAGTCCCGCAACGGCAGCCATGATGGCGGCGATCAGTACAGCTCCGGCAGCCGCGTCCTTGGCGCGTTTTGCCAGAGGTTTGAATTCATCTGTCACCAGGTCGACCACTGCCTCAATTGCCGTATTGACCAGTTCAAGCCCCATGACCAGGCCAAACAGGCCAAAGCAGGTGCACCATTCCGACACCGAAATGTGCAGTACCAGTCCAAAGAACACCACAAGGACGGCCATGGTGCAGTGGATCTTCATATTGCGTTCGTCAAGACCGAAAAGGATCCCGTCAAAGGCATGCCCGAAACTCTTCGCGATCGTCTGGCTCGTCGACTTGCCGCCGCGCCTTACGGCTGCACGCTTTTTACTGCGCGCGGCATTTCCTGAGGCCTTACTGCTGCCGCCCGACCTGGACTTTCCGCCTTTTTTCTGTCCTGCAGACTCCGAAGCTCTGTCGTATTTCTTTTTTGCGGATTTTTGCTTTGCCGGTTTCTGTTCTGCAGATCTCTGCCTCGCCGCTTTCTTTTCTGCAGGTTCCTGCCTTATATCCTGCCCTTCAGCAGACATCTGTTCCCGTTCTGCGGTCTTCTGTTCTGTTTCTGCCATAAGTCTTCCCTCTATCCAGGCAGCAGTCAGTGCATAGCTGCAGGATTGCGTGGCGGAATCCTCCTGAAAAAGCACCCTGTGCCTTTGTCAGACAATTCCCGTTTTTAATATCATTCTTAACCCATTTTTTCATAACGGGCCGTTTTTTTCAATATGTTTTTCCGCCCGGAGATGAATGCCGGAGATGAATGTTTACAGTTCAGACCTTCCTGATTTTGAGGACGCCTTAGTAAAACATCCACCGGTTATTCATTGCCTGCGCCTGAGCGATATAGTAGTTGATCATCGCCTGGTCTTCATCTGACATCGGCTTTCCGCCCTTTTCTTCATCATCCATGCGGGAGATCGTCCGGCAGGCCTTGATATAATCCCTGGTGAGACTGCGCAGCCTGGAGGAAAGATGCTGCATCACAAGCAGGATGAAAGAAGGATCCTCTTTAAACAGATTCTCGAGGCCATCCTCCGTGATACGTGTCAGCACAGTGTCATTTTCCATGACAACCGCCGTGGCGGAACGGGACATTTTTTCTATAATACCCATCTCGCCGAAAAACCGGTTTTCCTGCAGCTCCGCGAGAAGCTTCTGCCGGTCTGTCCCATAATCCAGATAAATTCCCACTGTACCGAAGCCGATGTAATACATGCAGTCTCCCGCATCTCCCTGACGGAAAATAACCTGTCCCTTTTTGAACCTCATATTTTCCCGCATCTGCCCGTGTTCTTCCCGGATCCGCTCGATATTTTCATATCTCTCCATAGCCTCAAGAGCATTCCTGCTCCCAAGCATATGGTTATAGATATTCAGGAACTTGCCGATTCTGGAGAGCAGCCCTTCCTTCCTCTCCTGGATCTCGCCTCTTGTCCGGCGCATTTCATCGATGGTGGCACAGGCCTCATCATAGGATACTGTGAGCTCGCGGAGACGGCGGCTCAGATTCTTCGTGATCATTCTGATCTGGTCGGGGTCAGATTCAAAAAAACCGTCCAGTTCCTTCTCAGTGATTTCCAGAACCCTGACCTTGTCATCCGATGCAACGACAGTTGCAGATCTGGGCCAGGAGTCCAGCACTGCCATTTCGCCGAAAATGCGGCCTGGGCCAAGTTCTGTCAGCTTCTGCTCCTCTTTTGATCCATAGCCGAGAACAACGGAGACTGTCCCTTCGATAATCTTATAGAGACAGGATCCCATGGATCCTTCCCAGAAAATCACTTCGTTCTTTTTGAAAAACCTTTCCTGCATATTTACCCTCCATGGCTGTGTGCCGCAATTGACGTAATATTCAAGACTCGCTCGCGTGTTCTGTGTGACGCGCGTTACTCTCGTGTTTTGTCACATGTCTCGAGAACTTCCCGGATATCCTCATGAAGTCCGGCTCCATCCTTCTCTCTGCGTGTATATTCAATGATCAGATCGGCGTCAGGCGTTGTCTTCAGGATCTTGTCCAGAAGCGATGTAAAATCGATGGTGCCCTCGTGCAGACGGTTATGCTGGTCATGTATCCCGTCGTTATTGTGCAGATGATATGCACGGATCTGCGGCTGCAGATCATCGATCAGACGCGGAATGTCCCATCCATTTGCATTGGCATGCCCGACATCAATGAGCACGTCGTATTTTTTGTCACGGCACACCTGTGTGAATTCCTGCTGGTCCAGCAGCATGTTTTTCTGCAGGACCGTGCCGGTATTCTCAATATAGACCGGACAGTCAAAAGAACCGAACATCTCCTGCAGTTCCTTGTAGTTTTCATGTGCATTTGCCAGCATCTCTTCCTTGCGGTCGGGATCCACACGTCCGTTGTTCAGGTGCATGGTAAAATGCCTGCTCCGGAGGATCCGGGCATATTTCAGGGTCAGCCGGACATGATGCATGGACTCTTCGTACTGCCGTGTTCCCCTGGGGGCTGCGTGTTCTACGCGGAATACAGGTCCATGAAAGGCGACCGGATGCTCCTGCAAAAGGGCAAGATTCTCCCTGAGCGACTGCTCAAAATCCGGCATGTCAAACATGGCAAGGATCTCAAATCCGAGCCTGCCGCCATAAGCCTGCGCATATTCCTGCACGCGGGATAAATGATCCCCGAAAAGGCAGGTGTTGATATAGATTGAATTATTGCTCATCCGTATGGTTCTTTCCTCCTGTCTCCAGACCTGCATAATCTCCATTGTCCGTCGGCTCCCTGAAGCCGATCTGTTCCAGCCACTGACCAAAGCCTGCAGGCCTGGCCGTAAAGCGGATCGTCGTCAGGTCATTTTCCGTATGCGTCACCAAGGCATACAGACCGTCGCCCACATCCAGTTTCAGATTGTCGCAGGTAAAGATCTCTTCCTCCGTTTCCATAACAGCCTGCCCTTCCGAAACGGACAGGATCGCTGCCTTCCTTGACCTGCCGATGACATGTTTGCCGTCCAGCAGGTAATATTTTACCTCTGCAGGTGCGGGAAGAAGGACCGGCCGGTCCGTTTTTTCATCAAGATACAGGTTGTAGGGCGCCCCTATTCCGGAGACTCCGCAGATCGTGATATCTCCGTGTACCCCCTTGGGGGATACATTTCTGGTAAAGTCTACGGTGACTTCCTCCCGGATCAGATCGCGGGTCGACGATGAGATCAGGATCTGACCGCCCGCCGCATAGGACTCCAGCCGGCCGGTCAGATTGACCGGGGCGCCCAGAACGCCGTACTTGGTCCGGCGCTCGGACCCTATATTGCCCAGGATCACTTCATCCGAATTGATGGCGATCCCCATCGAAAGCGGCTCAAATCCCCGCTCGGCATTCCATTCATTGACGGCTTTCATCCGCTTCTGCATACCTATGGCTGCCGCAACAGCATCCGAGGCATGGGCCTGCGTCGTGACAGGTGCACCGAAGATCACAAACATACCGTCTCCAAGGAATTCGATCAGAGTCCCGTTATAACGGCTGATCTCCTCGTACATCTCTGAAAAATAATGATTGACCATGGTGACCAGGTCCTGGGGTTCCATCCGTTCACACAGCATGGTAAAGCCCCTGATATCGCTCATCATGATCGTCAGCGTGCGCTTCTGTCCGCCCAGTTTCCATCCATCCGGTGATTCGAGGATCTCCCTCACAATGTCATCGGAGAGATACCTGCCGAATGTCTCCTGCAGTACGCGGTTCCGCAGAGAAAGGCTCTCGTTGAGCCTGCGGATCTTTTCCATGGCTATGACCGCATCCCGCATCCGGGTCAGCTCTGTGATATCACTGATGACCAGGATCACGCCGACCTTTTCACTTTCCTCCTTCAGATAGGAGGAGACGATACGCAGTTCCTTCCTGCCTCTGTCCGTATAATAGGGCACATAACGATCCTGCCGCCTGCCCTTCATGTAGATCACATCCAGAACACATTCTGTAAAAGGATCATTGTTCTCATTTATAAAAAAACAGCTCGCAAAGGGCCTTCCTTCCAGCTCTTCTCTCGTCCTCTCCAGGATCGACAGAGCCGCGTCGTTGACCAGTTCGATCCTGCCGTCAAAGCGGATCGCCATGACCCCTTCCGACATATCGGATATAATGCTGTTTTGAATAATCTGCCGTTTTTCCATTCTTACCCCACATGTCGATGCGTCACTCTGACGCGATTTCACGCAGACAGCCTGTGACTGGCAGGCATCAAACAGTAAAGAATCTCAGAAGGCCGGATGCCCGGTTATTTGATCCCGCACAGGTCCCTCACCACTTCGCCCGCTATGATCAGTCCTGCTACGGAGGGGACAAAGGCAAGACTCCCCGGGGTCGAACGGCGCCCGCTGCCTTCGTTTACGGATACTCCGGCAGATATACCCGTACTGTCTTCGCTCACGGGTACACCGGCAGATATATCCGTACTGCTTTCACGACCTCTTTCGCCGGCTGTCGGGTCTTTGGCAGGCTGCAGGGGTTTCTCTTTGGAATATACGACCTTGAGTTTCTCCACTCCACGTTTTTTCAGCTCGCGGCGCATTACCCGCGCAAGGGGATCGACGGATGTCTGATAAATATCCGCCACTTCGAAGCGGGAGGGATCCAGTTTATTACCTGCCCCCATGGCGCTGATGATCGGCACCCCGGCCTCCCCGGCCTGCAGGATGAGCTGGATCTTGCCCGTCACAGTATCGATGGCATCTACCACATAGTCATAAAGGGAAAAGTCAAACTGTTCCGCCGTCTCCGGCAGGTAAAAACACTTGTGCCGGTAGACGATAGCATCAGGATTAATGGACCGGATCCGTTCCGCCATGACATCGACTTTGTCACGTCCGACGGTATCCATTGTCGCGATGATCTGGCGGTTGATATTGGAAAGCGCCACCGTGTCCTTGTCGATCAGGTCGATTGCTCCCACGCCGCTTCTGGCCAGAGCTTCCACGACATAGCCGCCGACACCGCCGACACCGAAAACCGCGACCCTCGATGCAGCAAGCTTTTTCATCGCCTCCTCACCGAGCAGCATCCTGCTCCTGGAAAACCGATTCTCCATCTTTCTCTTCTCTCTCCTCTTCTCCCGTATGTCCGTCGATGCTCCGCCGCAGACCACAGCGGCTTTTCACCGACCTTTACAGTATAGCATTCTCTTATGCTTTATGGCAAAAAACTCTGTTTTGCGCGCTTTACGCGCAAAACGAGCGGCTTCCGAATGGTTGGAGCGATGCGCGAGCGCCCGTGGCGCGGAGCAGCGCGTAGTTTTCATCAAATATGTTTGTAGACGTGTGACCATGTCACAAGTATAATAATTGCGAGATTGAAACCCATCTGCGTTTTTTACACAGACAGGAGCAGAACAGCCCTTTCGGAAAGCAGCCGGAAGTTCCGACTAAAGAGGTAACAGATTTGGAAATACAAGAACATACTCACGAGCATTCGCACGAGCATTCACATGACCATACGGACAGCCATTCCCACGGGCACTCGCACGACCATGCGGACAGTCATTCCCATGGACACTCGCATGACCATGCGGACAGCCATTCGCACGGGCACTCTCATGATCACGCGGACGGCAAGAAGCATCATCATGTACACAGTGCGGAAGAAAAAAGAGCGGTGGTCAACCGCCTGTCGAGGGCGATCGGCCACCTTGAATCCGTCCGGCGGATGGTGGAACGCGATGAGGACTGCAGCGATGTACTGATCCAGCTGGCAGCAGTCCGCAACGCGATCAACAATACCGGTAAAGTCATTATGAAAAATCATATCAGCCACTGCATCGTCGATGCCATCGAGGAAGATGATATGGAGGCTGTGGAAGCCCTCAACCGGGCTATCGACCGGTTCATCAAGTAGGGGACTGGTGCGTAATCACCTGCGCTCTATAAAGCGAAGCGGCAAAGTTCCGCATCCATAAGAGCCTCTGCCCTGCATAGGGTTAGAGGTTCATCCGGGCAGTCGTATCCAACAGCCCTTCGGTAAAACCTCTGCCCTGCATAGGGTTAGAGGTTCATTCGATGTCCAGATCCGCTGTGACCTGATAATAGTCGCAGGCATGGGCGGTATAGCCGGTGACACCTGCTCTGGAGATCATGTTCATCTGCAGGAAAGAACAGAAAACATAGGCGTTATCATCCAGAATCTTCTGCTGAAGTTCGATGGCAAGTTTTCCTCTCTCTGCCGGGTCAAACTCGGTGCTCATCTTTTCGATCAGGTCCGTGACTTCTGCATTTTCATAGGCACCGAAATTGTAACTCATGCCGGGCAGACAGCTGGTGGTAAAGAAGTACTGGGGGTCGCCGGAAGGTGCCGTGACCAGGGCCGAGGCATAAATATCCCAGCTCTCCATCTTTGCCAGGAAATCACGCCGGTTGGCTGTGCAGTTGATATCAAGCTCAATTCCGATGTCCTTGAGAGAGGCCTGCGCGGACTCGGCCAGAAGAGGAAGCTCCTGACGGCTGGGATAGGTCAGCCAGCGGATTGTAAGCTTCTTCCCGTCCTTTTCGCGGATGCCGTCGCCATCGGTATCCTTCCATCCCGCTTCTTCCAGAACTTTGGCTGCACCTTCAGGATCATAGGTTTCCGTCTTTACATTTTCTCCGCCGAATGTGCTGAAGCCGTCGGGAAACGCGCCGTTTCCGGGCTGTCCGTGTCCTTCCAGAAGCGTCGAGACAAATCCCTCCTTATTGATTCCCATGGCAATGGCCTTGCGGACTGCCGGATCCTGAATGACCGGGCTCGTCATGTTCATGGATGCAAAAAAGGCTCTGGATGTGTCGATGGATGAAAACTGGAAATTGTCATTTTCAAAATTCGGATAGGCCTCATAAGCCATCCCATAGGCCGCGTCGATGTCGCCTGCCAGAAGGGCTGCAGAAAGTGTATCGCCGTCGGAAAGCGTGCGAATTGTCAGTGTATCGATCTTGGGTGTGCCGTTCCAGTAATTGTCATTTTTGGTCAGTGTCAGATGATGGTCCGTCTGCATATCGACCACCACATAGGGGCCCGTACCTGCCACGATACCCTTCTCAAAGTCGGAGGCCTGCACGTCAATGATACAGCCGTAAGGGTCTCCCAGGTAATTCATCAGAGCCGGATTGGGCTCACTGGTGGTGATCGTCAGTACCTGACCCTCCGCCTTGATTTCTTTGATCTTAGTATCTTCGGGAGCACGGTCATGGTTTGCGATCAGATGCTCCAGGCATTCTTTGACCGCCTCGCCGTCCATCAGACGTCCGCTGGAGAAATACACATTATCCTGTAGAGTGATGGTCCAGGTCAGATCACCGTCATTTTCCCATGATTTTGCCAGCCAGGGCTCGAGCTCCATCGTATCCGTATAATGTACGAGTGTCTCGCCGATTCCGTAGCGGATGCAGGCCCAGCCGTTGTAGGTACGGTGCGGGTCGACAGTTTCCTCCCAGTTCTCGGCATTGAATGTCGTGTCTCCGATCACCATGGTCTTCTCTCCGGAGGCAGCCGCCGCAGTCCCGCCGGCTTCTTCCGCCTGTGAAGCAGCTGCTGTTTCTCCTGCTTCGGGAGCCGCGGTCTTTTCTTTTTCGCCGGAAGACCCGCCGCAGCCCGCCAGCAGACCTGCCGCCAGACAGAGTGCAGCCAGGATGAAAGTACTGCGCTTCAGTAAGTTATTCCTCACAAATCCTCCCTTTCCCGCCCGATGCCGGGCTTTTTTATGTTTATTTATGCTTTTCTGTTCATTACAGGTTTTACAGCTGCAATTGAAAATATAGGAACCGGATTGTAAAACTCATCTATTTCTCTGTAAATGCGGCGGTATACGCCATGGTCTACACAGATCCATTCGAATCCGGCTTCCGTCAGCAGTTGAAAGTCCCATTGCGGCCGGGGCCTCTGCACAGCCCCCACCTCTCTTGTAATAGCCTGGTTTTCCTCCCACAGTGATTCCGAAAGCAGCTTGTGGGCGTGGTTCTCGGGGAGAACTATTTCCTCTTCTTCCCCGGAAGCGGCACAATAATCCGCATCAAAATTGATCAGTACGCCTCCGGGCTTCAATATTCTGAACCATTCCCGATAGGCTTCTCCCACATGGGGAAGGGTCCAGGTCAGGTTCCTGGTCACCAGGGCATCGAAACTGTCTTCCGCAAAATCCGTTTTTTCGGCGTCCATAACCTGAAATTGCACATCCAGTCCCAGCACGCGCGCCATGTGTCCGGCATGTCCGATCATATCCGGTGTCAGATCAATTCCGCTGACTTCATGTCCTTCCGCCGCCAGAAGGCAGGCGAAAAATCCCGTACCGGTGCCGACATCCAGGATTCGAAGTCTTCTGCCGGCAGGAAGATACTTTCTGAATTCCGACAGCCAACGCTCTCTTTTTTCACTTTCATATTCCCGCAGGCGCTGGGTCTCAAATCCCTCTGCCCGCTTAGACCAGTAGCGGGCGATCCGCCCCTTGATCATATCTTTGCAGTTGTCTCTTTTCGTATTTGATTTTTCCATAAATAAAAATAATATCAAAGAATGCTGTCGATCAGGCGTCTGGTATAGGGGTGCGAGGGGCTGCAGATGACAGTATCCGGAATCCCCTCCTCCACGATCTTTCCCTGATACATGACCAGCACCCGGTCACAGAACTGCTGGACCAGAGCGATATCATGACAGATGAACAAGATCGAGAATTCCTCTCCCATCTGCCTGCGCAGTGTTCCCAGCAGATCCAGTATTTCCTGCTGGATCGTGACATCCAAAGCGGAAGTTGCCTCGTCGCACAAAAGAATGGACGGCCGGATCGCCAGTGCCCTGGCAATTGCTGCGCGCTGACATTGTCCACCGCTGACCTCATGAGGATAGCGCCCTGCAAAGTCAGCGGGAAGTCCGCACTGCACCAGCAGCTTTCCGCTTTCCTCCCGGGCAGCCGCGGCAGACCACCCGCTGTTACGCAGGCTCTCCCCAATCCCGTCCCCCAGGGTGCGGCGGGGATCAAAGGAATCCGCCGGCTGCTGAAAGACCATCTGCATCTCCGCATATACACTGCGGAGACCTCGCCCACGCAAACGTGTGATCTCCCTTCCTTTCAGGATGATCTGCCCGCTGTCAGCATCAGTCAGACGCGTGATCATATTGACAAGCGTACTCTTGCCGCTCCCGCTCTCCCCGATGATTCCCAGACATTCACCCGGCTGCAGTGAAAAAGAAACCCCGTCTACAGCAGTGACAGTAGTCTGCCTCCTGCGCCTGTATATTTTTGTCAGATCACGGACCTCCAGCACCGGCCCCATGTTTTCATCCTGCACTTTAACCCCCTGTATCGCTTCGCTTTCTCCCGTCAGCCCGTCATTCTCTTCAGGCGCGGAACCGCGGACATCAGTTTCTTTGTATAGGCATTTTCCGGTGCCTGCAGGACCTGCTGCGTCCCGCCGTATTCCACCGCCCGGCCGTCCTTGAGGACAAGTACATGATCTGCCATGGCTCCCACAAGGCCGATGTTGTGGGTCACCAGGACAATCGAAGTCCCGAATGTCTTCCGCAGCATGAGCATCTCCTCGACGACCTGTTTCTGGACAAAAACATCCAGCGCTGAAGTCGGCTCATCCGCCAGCAGAACAGAAGGCTTAAGCAGCATGGCTGCCGCGATCCCAACCCTCTGCTGCATTCCTCCGGAAAGTTCGAAGGGATAGCTGTCCAGTATGCGCTTTCCATCCGCAAAACCGATCTTCTGCAGAAGGTCGACAGCATGTTTCGTAAAGTTGTGACCGGAGACTTTTCCGTGTGCGGCAGCACTCTCATAGAGCTGGGCACCGACCTTGCGGATGGGACAAAATGATGCGCCCGCGTTCTGAAAGATCATGCCAAGTTCCGGACCGTTGATCCTGCGCAGCTCCTCAGGTGAAAGTGCAGGCAGGCTCCTTCCCCGATAGAGAATATCGCCGCCGGTGACGGCACCGGATGGTCCCAGCAGTCCCATTGCCGCGCGGATGAGTGTGGATTTGCCGGATCCGCTTTCCCCTACGACCCCCAGGATTTCTCCTTCACGGAGGGTAAAACTGATATCAGTGACAGCCGGCCGGCCCCGGTAGCTGATCTCCGTCTGTTCATATTTGAGAAGTTCCGCCATTGATCAATTTCCTCCGCCTGTCATCCTGCCGGTACATCCTTGATCGATCTTTTTATATCCATCGTATGTCTTTTATATGCCTTTCATCTGCTCTTTGTCTTCTTCCAAAAGTCTTCCAAAAAACTAAATTTTGAAATCAGGTACGATCGTGCCCTTTTTAAGACGCGTATATTTCAGGATTTAAAAATCTCTGCTCCTGGGATCTGCGTAATCGCGGATGGTATCTCCCAAGAGGTTGAATACCATGACAGACAGAAAGATTGCCGCGCCCGGTGAAAAAGCGACCCAGGGAGCAGTGGTCATAAGGCTCCTTGCATCACTCATCATGCTGCCCCACTCCGCTGTAGGAGGCTTAGCGCCAAGTCCCAGGAAGCTCAGCCCTGCAAGTTCCATCATCATAGTGCCGATATCCAGCATGGATGTGACCAGGATCGGCCCGATGATATTGGGCAGCAGATGTTTGAAGATGATCTTTGCCGTACCGCTTCCTGCCAGCTTTGCCGCCTTCAGATAGGCAGTCTCCCTCTGGGCAAGCGTCTGGCTTCTGGCAATGCGTGCGTATTTTGGCCAGGAAATGGCCGCCAGTGCAACGATGGCATTGTGAAGACCTCCTCCCAGCACTCCGGCGACAGCCATGGCAAATACCAGGCCCGGAAAGGCAAGGAAGATGTCCGAAATGCGCATGAGGACTGCGTCGGCACGCTTCCCGTTCCAGCCGCAGAACACCCCGATCAGCGTTCCGATTGCCGTAATAACTGCCACGAGAAGCAGGGTCGAAAAAATACTGGCCCGGCTTCCGGCGATCACACGCGAGAGCATGTCCCGCCCGTAGCGGTCTGTCCCTAAAAGATGTGCTGCCGACGGCGCCGCCTTGGCATTGGCAAGGTCCTGCAGATCAGGATCATACGGCACAAGATGAGCGCTGAAGACGGATCCCAGCAGCAGAAATGCTGCCAGGAGACCGAAAATAATCAGCCTGGTTTTGACAGAACCTCCCCTGTCTCCCTTTCGGCCGCCGTGCATCCGGCAGACATGCATTTGGTCGATTGTATGCCTCTTCTTTTGAGCGGATCCTTTTTCAGGATTTCTGGAAAAAAACTGATTCATTCCCGGATCACCCCCAGTCGGATGCGCGGATCGAGCAGGTGATATAGCAGATCCGTCACGAGATTGACCATCACATAGATGATCGCCATCCAGACAACATAAGCCTGGATCAGAGGATAGTCCCGCATAGTGATCGCGTCGACTGCCATCTTGCCTACGCCGTCCCACATGAAGATGCTCTCAATAATGGCGGTGCCCCCCAGAAGATTTCCGATTGAGAGTGCGAGCAGGGTAATGATGGTGAGCATAGAAGACCGGATCACGCTGTTCCAAAGCGTCACTCTTCCGCGGACGCCGCGTGCCTTTGCCCCAGTCACATAGTCTTTCTGCAGTTCCTCCAGAACTGCCGCCCTGACCTGGCGCATATATTTGGAGGACATGGCAATGGCCAGTGTCATGGTCGGCATCAGCGCGCTGCGCAGAGAAATGCCGTCCGAAAGGACCGGAAGAAGCTTAAGCCTGATCGACAAAAGGTGCATCAGAAGAAGTGCAACAAAAAAGTTGGGAAGAGAATTTCCGATAAAGCTGATAAATCGCAATATGTAGTCGACAACCCCGCCGCGGCACACCGCTGCCAGGATCCCCAGGGGGATCGAAATCAGGACCGTCGCAAGAATCGACAGTGCCGTCAGCAGAAGCGTTGCCGGCAGTTTGGAGGCAAAGGTATCCGCGACATTCAGGCCGGACACATAGCTCGTCCCCATATCTCCTCTGATCATGCCTCCCAGCCAGGTGGCATACTGAATCAGAAAAGGACGGTCCAGTCCCAGCTCTGCCCGCCTGGCATCTATGATCTCCTGCGACACTGCCCCCTTATCTCCGTATAGTTCTGTGACTGCGTCACTTCCAGCCACGCGCATCATGGCAAAGGATAAAAATGTGATGCCGATCAGGACGGGGATCAGCTGTAAAAGCCGCTGCATGATATATTTTCGCAAAGTATTCTCCAACATCAAAAAAGCCCCGGTAATCATGAACAGTATCATCCAGAATCACCCGGCTTGAGATAACGTGAAGTGACAGGGTCACTTCAAGGTGCTTTTTATAAGTATATTTTAAATGCCCGTTTTCCATGTCGGAAGCCCCATAGGGGGATAGCGGTTTCTGTCGTTACTCCTGTCCACGCCCTGTCGAGGGCGCGGACAGTAACTTTCTGTCTGCAATCCCGTATTTGTATCCCCCCACTCGGGTTGTGGAGGATGGGTCCGGATGGTACTGTATTTTCAGAGACAAAACCGTTTCGCACTCCGACAGCCGCCGTATTAACAAGCGTCACAGCTGCCGCGTCACCGGACCCGACAGCCGCCTCATTAACAGGCGTCACAGCTGCCACATTACCATTCCTCACGGCCGCCGTTTTTTGCAATATAACACCCGACATCCCAGGAAGGAAAAGGTGATCCTATGCCCCTTTCAACAATCCTCTCGGAAAACAGACAATACTGGACCGGCAGGTCTGCCGGCTATTCGAAAGTCAACCGGACAGAGCTTTGCACAGACCAGCGAAAAAAATGGAAATCCTGCCTGAAAAAGGAAATCACGGATCATTTTCCCGCTACTCCCTTCGAAGAACTTCGTGTGCTGGATGTCGGGACCGGTCCCGGTTTCTTCGCGATCCTGCTCTGTGAAATGGGATTATCTGTCACGGCAGTCGATCTGACACCTGCCATGCTGGAAGAAGCCCGGAGAAATGCCGGAAGCCTTGCGGGGCAGATCCGTTTTCTGGAAATGAACGCGGAGGAACTGGATTTTAGCGATGATTCCTTCGATGTGATCGTCAGCAGGAACCTGACCTGGAACCTGCCCCATCCCGAAAAGGCCTACGCGGAATGGTCCCGTGTCCTGCGGCCCGGCGGACTCCTGCTAAATTTCGATGCAAACTGGTATTCCTATCTGTTCGACGGTGAGGCTCTTTCCGCATATAAAACGGACAGAATCAATTCTGCGGCGGAAGGCATTCAGGACGCCAACATAGGGGAGAACTTTGATATCATGGAGGGCATCGCGCGCCGCATCCCCCTCTCCCGTATCAGCAGACCGGGATGGGATATAGACCTTCTTGGACGGCTCGGCATGCGCGCCGAGGCGGATGAATCCTTCTGGGAAAAGGTCTGGTCCCGGGAGGAAAAGATCAACTTTTCTTCTACACCTATGTTTATCATCCGGGCAGGAATATAAGGACTTTCTGCTCATGCTCCTGACAGAGGGCAACGACAATACACAGATTTCCGAAAAGCTTCTTTTCACCACCCATACAGTCAAATCCCATTTGCAGAACATCTATCGCAAACTGGATGTCACCAACAAAACCGAACTGATCACAAAGCTCTACGGTAAATAATAAGGAATAAAGAAAAGCCGCCATTTCCGATCCTTTCAGATTCGGAAATGGCGGCTCTGTGTTTTTCAGATTCCGCTCTCTTTTGAGATTTTAGATGTCTTGAGATCTTAAATGTCTACGCCCCCGCCCCAGAAGACTGAATTGAACATGCGCATGTTTTCCTCCGGGATGTCAGAAACATCGAACTGGTGGACAAGGTCATATTCCTCATCAAAGACCAGCCGCATCTGGTACCAGGGCGCTCCTCCGTGCTCGGATTCCGAAAGTCCCTCATTTACAAAACCAAATCTCTCATAGAAGGAGATCATCGGCTCCTTGCAGGTCAGCACGACCCCTTTCCTGTCCTTGCTGCGGGCTTCACGGATCGCTCTGTTCAGGATCCAGGTCCCCAGACCCTGATGGCGGTGATCCGGCAGGGCGCATACGCTGAATATCATCTGCCAGTCTCCGTCTGCAGTATGGCATGAAGGATCTGCGTACATTTCATCTGTAAGATCCTTTTCCATAGTCACAGGGCCTCCAGCATAACAGATCAGCTGCCGAAAATCATCGAATCCCAGCCAGAAGCCCTCGGGATAGGTCCTGACCCGCTCTGCGATCCTCTCCGCAGATGCAGCCTCTTTTTCGGGAAAACAGGCTGCCTCCACCTCTGCGATCCTGTCTATATCTTCTACCCTTGCTTTTTTAATATACATATTTCACCCCTATGACTGTATGACGCAGTCTGCGCAGAATTCAAGCCTGGCATTGTAATGCGTTCCGGCGTTCCGGTGCTCCCGCAATGCTTCGGCAAAACTTCAGTCTGCCGCATACGGATCGGTTTCCGATTCTTTTTCCTCACAAAGTC
>Ga0256405_10008399_pt1 | contig 14841 bp, 15 predicted proteins | sample RumenRJG_02DNA_FD_189096 | JGI IMG/M metagenome (GOLD analysis project Ga0256405, IMG submission 189096) | Bovine rumen microbial communities from Lethbridge, Alberta, Canada - RJG_02 | ecosystem: Host-associated > Mammals > Digestive system > Stomach > Rumen | place: Canada: Alberta... | reverse complement strand
GACCCTTGGCGATTGGTCGCAAATGCTCTTACGGGATATGCTATAATTGCCATTTGTGCTTTTGTCGGGATAATCAGACTTTTGATATCTTCAAGACAGGTCAAAGTTATAAAATACATAGCCTTGATATTTACCTGGTATATACCTGTGGTGAACATCTTTATACTGAAGGCGATCTCCAAATCGGCTAAAAAAGAATTCCGCTTTGAACAGGCAAAGCAGGAACTTGATGATATGCGCAAGGAGAATGAAGTCTGCAAAACGAAGTACCCAATACTTATGGTACATGGCATATTTTTCCGCGACTGGCAGATGTTCAATTACTGGGGCAGAGTACCAAAGGAACTTGTACGAAACGGCGCAGAGATATACTACGGAGGTCAGCAGTCGGCAAACCTGATATCCGTCAGTGCAGGAGAGCTTCGCGACAAGATAGAGAAAGTTATCAAAGAAACAGGAGCTGAAAAGCTGAACATCATAGCCCATTCAAAGGGCGGGCTTGATTCAAGATATGCCATATCAAAACTTGGCATGGACAGGTATGTTGCAAGTCTGGTAACGATAAATACGCCCCATTACGGCTGTAACTTCGTTGATGATATACTGGCTAAGGTTCCCGATGGTCTGCTGAAATTCGTGGCAGCCAGATACAACAAGCTGTTCACCGTTCTCGGTGATACAGCCCCCGATTTTGAAAAAGGATTGCGTGAGCTTACTCATTCAAACTGTGCTAAGCTTGATGATGAACTTCCTGACAACCCGAATATCTATTACCGCTCAGTAATGTCCGTGATGAAAAATGTATTCTCCGCCGGATTTCCATTGAATCTCGGCTACATGATGAACCGCAAAGACGGTACAGGAAATGATGGTCTGGTCGTTAAGGAATCTGCTCTACGCGGTAAGAATACACTTATGATAAACCATAAAGGCAGAAGAGGTCTATCACATGGTGATATGATCGACCTTTTCCGCGAAAATATAGATGGATTTGATGTCCGCGAATTTTATGTGGATATAGTCAAAGACCTGAAAGAAAGAGGATTGTAATATGAACCCAATGGCAGTAGTCAAGCTGAAACCCCTGCTTGAAAAATTCAGAGAAAACCACCCGAGGATACCTCAGTTTATGCAGACAGCTGCAAGCGGTATGGAAGAGGGCGGCGCTCTCGACCTTAAAGTTACCAATGCTGCAGGTCAGAAGATCGAGGCAAGCATCAAGCTCAATGCCGATGATATCGAACTTCTGAATGCTCTGCGCGAACTTCTTGCACAGGCGGGAGGACAGTTCTGACAAGATAATTAAACGACCCGAGGTTATTCCTCGGGTCGTCTTGTTTTATTTAAGTTCTATAACAGTTACACCGTCTTCTCCCTCGCCGTAAACTCCGGGACGGTAAGATTTAACCGACGGATGTCTGCGCAGATGATTTCTAACCGCATTTTTCAGTACTCCCGTACCGATTCCGTGTATGACCGTTACCATACTGATTCCTGACATTACGCAGTTATCGATAAAGCTGTCCATCTCGTGGATGCCCTCATCACTTGCGTATCCCCTGATATCAAGTTCAGTCGAGAAACGTCTTGTCATGCGGCTTTCAACGCCCTTGGTGGATACTCCGCGCTTTTTCTTTGTCTGTTGTTTCTGAGGAGTTTTGGCAGGCTGCTGTTTTTCCACAAGACGAAGTTTTTTTACATCGATCTTTGTCTTCATTATGCCTGCCTGAACAAAGCACATTCCCTTGTCATCGGGAGGAGTCACAACTATTCCGTTGCGCTTTGTATCGGTTATTAGCACGGTATCACCCTTTTTGAGAGGTCTCGGCAGAACATAATCATCATCGGGCTGTTCCGAAACAGGATTTGCCTCAAGATAAAGCTTATTCATTGTAGAACGCTGTTTCTGCCTTGCATCCATTGCTTTTTGTGTGAAGCCGTTCTTTTCTTTTTCCTTGCGAAGCTTGTCGAGTTCATCTACCAGTGCCTGTGATTCACGCTGAACACGGTTTACGATATCACTTGCCTGACGTCTTGCTTTTTCAAGCTCGAATTCTTTGTCTTCCATGAACTTTTTCTTCTGTTCATTAAGTTCATTTCGCAGGGCTTCGGCCTCTTTGCGGTATTTTTCTGCAAGAAGATTGTTCTCTTCAAGGCTGATCCTTGCTTTCTCAAGGTCATCTATGATATGCTCGAATCTCCTGTTTTCTTCGGATATAAGAGATTTCGCATAGCTGATTATATCATCATCAATACCAAGATTTTTAGATATCGCAAAAGCATTCGACTTACCGGGTGAACCGATAACCAGCTTGTATGTCGGACGCATGGTCTCAACATCAAATTCGCAGGACGCATTTTCTACTCCGTCGGTATCAAGAGCGTACATTTTTATCTCCTGATAGTGAGTAGTTGTGACTACTGTTGCGCCTACTTGACGCAGTCTTTCGATAATGGAAACCGCGAGAGCAGCACCTTCAACCGGGTCTGTACCGGAACCAAGCTCGTCTATCAGTACAAGGCTCTCATGGTCGGCTTTGTCTATTATATCCTTCACCTTGCCCATGTGTGAGGAGAATGTTGAGAGACTTTCCTGAATTGACTGCCTGTCGCCGATATCTGCAAGTATATTCTTGTATACCGATATTTTACAGCCGTCAGATGCGGGTATCATCAAACCACACATTGTCATCAGTGTCAGCAGACCGACAGTCTTTAGTGTAACAGTCTTACCGCCTGTATTCGGTCCGGTTATAACAAGTACATTGTAATCGGTACCCGAGCGGAAGTTTATCGGCACGACTTTGTTTTCATCAATAAGAGGGTGTCTTGCCTTGTTCAGAACGATTATTCCGTCATCGGATATTTCAGGATCGACTGCTCGCATCTTTGCACCGAGGTTAGCCTTTGCAAAATACAGATCCAGCTTAACAGCCGCATCGTAGTTTGATTCTATCTGTGGCTGCATCATAGCGCATTCTTTGGAGAAGTCGGTGAGTATGCGGTGAATTTCGTCCTGCTCCTTGCCCTGAAGTATCCTGACTTCGTTGTTGGCTTCAACTACGGAGATCGGCTCAATAAACAAGGTCGAGCCTGTTGCCGAAGTGCCATGAACAAGACCGCCCACGTTTCCTTTAAACTCTGTCTTTACAGGTACAACAAATCTGCCGTCACGCATAGTGACAATTGATTCCTGCAAGTACTTCTGTGTTGAGGGCGATTTGATCATCTTATCCAGAGTTTCACGTATCTTCAGACCAGCCTTTGCTATCTTGTTTCTGATAGACCTGAGCTCAGGGCTGGCATCATCGGAAAGGTTTTCGCTGTCAAGTATTGCAGTTTCCAATCTCTGCCATAATGATTTGTTAGGGAAAAGCTGTTCAAACAGATAGGAAAGGGGAGTGTTCTTGTCCTCATTCTGGTCAAACCATTTGCAAAGCTCATTGGTCTGACCCAGAACTTTTTTTATCTCCAGCAGTTCCCCAAGTGAAAGCGTACCGCCTGCCTTTGCTCTGTTCAGGCTTGCGGATACATTGTTTATACTGTAAAAAGCAGGTGTACCGTTCTTAATGGACATATTCAGCGCACTGGCTGTTTTAGCCATTTCGGTACGCACGGTGTACAGGTCGTCAGATGGTCTGACAGCCAGCGCCGCTTGTTTGCTGTCCTTGCTTGAACAAAGCTCTGAAAGCTTTTCAAGAACTTTATCCAGTTCAAGAATCTCATGATTTATATTATCAAGTCCCATTTATGTAAAATACCTCATTTCAACATCTTATAAAATTCCAATGCACCGAATTTTTTTCTGAAATGATACCCCACATATCTCTCGGTGAATTCGGTGAGCTTTTTAAGATATTTGTCGCTTATCTTAAAGTAAAATAATTTTTCATACTCCGTCAGGGCGATATAACGCACTATATAGAGAAGCTGCTTATCAAGTATCAGAGTGTGTATGCTTTCGGGATTGGGGCAGCAGCTGCTGCATTCAAGTCTGTCTTCAAGAAAATTGAAGTGCATTTTGTCATCTTCGTATTTGAAACAGAAAGCGCAACCAACCAGTTTCGGGCGCATACCGATCTCGCAGAGAAGTCTGAATTCAAACACGCATTTCAGAAGATCAGGTGCCATTTTGCCCTCGTCCAGAAAATACAGCGTGTTCAGCGCAAGCCGCATTACTTCCTTACATTCCTGTCCCTCAGTACCCGAATAGATCAAAAGCTCCGAAAAATACGAAGCTAGTGCAACTTTAGCCGCATCAAGTCTTATATTATAAAACAGCTTGACAGGCTCGCTGCTGTTCAAATAGCGGCTGACCTGTCCATTGGCATTTTTCTTTTCTTCAAAGCAAAGCTCAGAATAGCTGAATGATTGGGTAGCGGAAACAGTCTTGCTGCTCTTTCTTCCGCCCCTTACGTAGATATAGATGACTCCCATTTCGGCAGTCAGTACACATATCGACTTGCTGGATTCACCGCTGTCAGTCTCTTTCAGGATAAGTCCTTTCAGGGTCGTCATTCATATCAGTCCTTTCAGCTCTCGCATAAGCGAGGTAATCCTCTACGCTGCCGCTTTTCAGAAATTTCTCCCATAGTACCAATTCGCTCACCATCCTTTAAAGATAGCTTGCTCTTTAAAAGACGGAGTATGAGCGGAACATTTTCCCAATCAGGAAAGTCCGAAATTCTTTATCATACCCTCACGGTTGCGCCAGCCTTCCTTGACTTTTACCCAGCACTGAAGGTTGACTTTTATCTGGAAGAAATCCTCCAGATCAGCTCTTGCGTCCTGACCGATCTTCCTCAGCATTGAACCGCCCTTGCCGATAATTATGCACTTATGAGATTCTCTTTCGCAGAATATGGTCGCCGTTATATCAAGTATAGCTTCGCCGCTTCTGTCCTCGCGCTCGCCAAGCTGTTCGATAGTAACAGCTACACCGTGAGGAACTTCATCGTTAAGATTTCTGAGCGCCTTTTCGCGTATTATCTCAGCCATGATGACTTTCTCGGGCTGATCTGTGAACTTGTCATCGGGGAAGAAGTGGGGTCCGTCGGCAGCATTTTTTTCCAGTATATCCATGATGATATCAAGCCCGTCATTCTGAACAACGCTTATCGGAACAACTTCTGCAAAATCATAAAGCGCTGAATACTCAGCCAGCTTTGCAATAACTTCTTCCTTGTTATCAAGAAGATCTATCTTATTCAGTGCAAGAATGACTTTGCTTTTTCCGCCTTTGAAGCTTGCTATCAGGCTTTTTTCGTTATCGGATATCTTCTTTGTGCAGTCGCACATAAGGATTATCATATCAACGCCTGTTATAGTTTCGTTGACGGTATTCACCATATGTTCGCTCAGTTTATTTTTCGCCTTGTGCATACCGGGAGTATCCATGAAAACGAACTGAGTTTCCCCTTTTGTGAGAACTCCCGTGATCTTTGTTCTTGTGGTCTGCGGTTTGTCGCTTACAGCCGCTATTTTTTCACCGACAAGTGCATTCAGCAGGGAAGATTTTCCTGCGTTTGCTCTGCCTGCTATTGTCACAAAAATATTCTTTGTCATTATATTTTTCCTTTACTTTCTTGGTCATTATATCCCAGCACAGAAAATCACCGTTATCAGTCATAACTGTCTTATACTCAATTTCTGTGTATCCTCTGTTAAGATATATCTTTTTAGCCGCAAGTGATGCATCGAGTATTATCTCGGAATAATTTCGGCTTATCATTTTTTCAGCATAGTCGAGAAGGGCCTTGCCGTATCCTTTACCCTGAAATTCGGGCAGTACGAAAAGCCTTCCGATATCATTTTCTTTTATAGTAACAGTACCTACTTTGTTGCCCTTATCGTCAATGCATAGAAAAGTTCTCTGATATCTGATATCCTCAGCTATATTCTCATCACTGTGGTATTTTAGAAAAAACTCTACTGCACCGACAGGATAGTATTTCGGATAAACGGTCTTTATCGTATTACGTGTGATCTCCTTTACCGTGCAGAGATCTTCGGGTAATGCTTCTTTTATCTCCATCATTATCCCTCTGTATTATTTTGCAATTCTATTATCGATCAGTTCTTTTGCACGCATAAGTACAGGCAGTTCTCTGGCTGCTATCAGTCTTCCGATCTTTGTGCAGCTTCTGTTTTTGTATTCGTTTACAGCCTCATCAAAACTAAGCTTCAAAGTTGAAAGATGAAAATCTTTTTTCTCCTGTTCAGTAAGATGATTTTCACCGAAGCTTTTCACTTTGCAGAGAAAGTAGTTATTTATGTTATGCCTGTGGATTAGATTGTAGTAATCGCTGACGACACCTATCTTGCATATTATATCGACTTCTGCACCAAGCTCCTCACGAAGTTCCCTGATTATAGCTGTCTCGGAAGTTTCGTTTTTCTCAACTCCGCCGCCTGAAGTTTCTATAAGCACTGCCTTGCCGAAATCATCGTCACGCTCAGCTCTGACAAAATAGAATGACCCCTTATCATCAAAAATGATAGCTCTTGCAATAAGCCTGTCATGGTTGGTGTACTCAAATTCCCATTCGGTATCCCGAAGTTCTGTCATCAGTTCTTTATTTTCAGTCATCATCATTCTCCCTGAAGCATAGAAAGACCCACCAGAACCACAATGCAAAATAAAGCACCGCAGCTATGATAAGTTCAGGGTATTCTGCAAAACAGCCTAAGATGTAAAGTATCCTTCTGCCGAAAACCTCAGCTGCAACAAAAACAGCTGCTATGCAGAATATCAGCACCGCTCCGGCAGCACAATCCTTGGCTGCTTTTGCCAGTTGTGAAGGTCTGCTTTTGGTGGCAAGGTCAACTGCGTTCTCTATTGCAGTGTTGACACATTCAAGCGCCATAACACCGCCGACAGTCAGCATAAGCGCAAGCTTCTCAGCTACACTGACACTGCATAACACCGCAACGATCGCAACAGCCCCTGCGGCGCCGATATGAAAGCGCATATTTCTCTGTGTCCTTATACAGCGGATTATCCCGCTAGCCGCGTATCTGAAGCCCTTTAAGAACTTCAGAAGTTCAGTCTTTATGTTCATGTTCCTCTACAAATGTCTCATCTCTGGAAATTCCCAGCTGAGCGAGAATAGCCTCTTCCTTTTCCCTCATTATACGCTCCTGAAGACTGCTTTCCTCGTGATCATATCCCAGCAGATGCAGCATCGAATGAACAGTCAGAAAGCCGACTTCACGTTCAAGGGAATGACCGTATACCTGAGCCTGTCTTGTTGCAGTCTCAAGGCTGATAACAATGTCGCCGAGAAGACAGGCACCTGTTTCGTAATTGACATCGTACTCTCCGTCTTCACCGAGAGGGAAGCTCAGCACATCGGTTGGTCTGTCGATATTCCTGTGTTCCTTGTTGAGTTCGTGTATCTGCTTGTCATTTATAAAAGATACGGAAACCTCAGCATCTTTTCCGAAGTCCTCATATTCAAGCACCGCATGACAGCAGCGCCTAACCAACATCCTTATACCTACAGGTATCTTAATCTCTGTCTGATTATTGGTGATCATTACCTTGACTTTGTCCATTGTATTTCCCATTCCTTTTTGAGTATTTTTCGTATGCCAGTATTATATCCTGTACCAGCTTGTGTCTGACTACATCCTTATCGGAAAATCTGTTTATTTTGATATCGTCAACGTCCTTTAAAACGTGCATCGCCTGAATAAGTCCCGATTTTCTGTTATCGGGCAGGTCGATCTGAGTTATATCGCCCGTTATTACTATTTTTGAGTTGAAACCCAGTCGAGTAAGGAACATCTTCATCTGTTCGTTGGTAGTGTTCTGGGCTTCATCCAGTATTATGAAGGCGTTATCAAGAGTTCTGCCTCTCATATATGCCAGAGGTGCTACCTCGATACATCCGCGTTCCTGCTGTCTTGCAAAGGATTCGGGTCCCAGCATTTCAAAGAGAGCATCATAAAGAGGTCGTAAATATGGATCTACCTTATTCTGAAGATCACCAGGCAGAAATCCCAGTTTTTCTCCTGCTTCTACTGCGGGTCTTGTCAGGATTATCTTTTCCACCTCATGAGCTTTGAAAGCTTTGACTGCCATCGCCACCGCAAGATAGGTCTTGCCTGTACCCGCAGGTCCGATGCCGAGAACAATGGTATTCTTACGGATAAAATCTACATACCGCTTTTGCCCCAGAGTTTTTGGTTTTATGACCTTGCCGGTTATCGTTACGCAAATGCCGTCATCACTGAGGTTGTTCAGCTCATACTGCCTGCCCTCGCGCACCAGTGCAAAAACATAGCGTATACTTTGTTCGGTGAGCTTTTCACCGCTGTTTATCATGGTTATCAATCCGTTGATCGCTTCACAGGCGTTAAACACGCCTTGTTCGTCACCGGTGATCTTGATATCCTCACCGCGTCCCAGTACGGCAACACCGTATTCGCGCTGTATCAGATTCACATTTTCATCATAGCTGCCGAACAAACTCAGCATAGTTTCCATGCTGTCAACGGCTATCAGTTTTTCTGCCATTAGGATACACTCCGCTCAATTTTACATTATGGAATCATTATACCACATTATTTAATGGAATGCAACAAAAAAAATCAAATTTTTAATTAAATGCAACAAAAAATATCAATAATTTTCACTATCTTGCACATTTTCGTTTTGGCGTGTTTCTGATTCGGGAACAATATATTTCGGTATGAAGAAATCGCTCTCTTTACAGAGGTTCCCGTAGAGTTCGTAGGTCACTGTAAGCCTTACTCCGTCTTTAGTAATTTCAGTTTTTGAGTCCCTTCCGCGTATCTCATAAGGCTCCAGAAAATTCTGTTCGTATCTGTATGCTGCTTTTTCTGTGCGGGAAAGCGCTTCCTCCTTGTTGATCACCTGACTTCTTACGTCAAATTCCCGAAGATCAATTTCAGATAAACCAAATGGCAATACGAAACCACCTATTTCCAGAAAGTGCTTTTCTTCTTTTTCTGTCTCATAATAGCCTTCGGGTGTTTTGGTATAAAGTGGTATACGGGCACTGAATAATTCAAGGTGAGTAAGCTTCCGCTTTTTGCCTGTCAGAACCTTTTCTTCCGTATCGAAAGGCTGTTCAAAGACTATTGTTCTTGTAAAAGTTCCCAGAATTTTTCCGATGCTTCTTGTATATCGGGTTTTTGAGTTAATCACTTTGCCCTCTTTCGTCCATTCGGAATTCTCAGTAACTATTTTTCCGCTTACAACTATCTCGCCTTTGGTAACACCACTTCCAAGACATTTCATCAATTGTCCGTCGATCAGTTCTATCTCTTCTATAACGCCATCTTCGCAAGCAACAAGATGACACGGCATTCCAACAGTGATGCCTTTTTCAGCTTCGATAGCTTCGATTATATCCACAGCGATACCCGAACCTGTGCGACTGATACCCGCCCATGCTACTTCTTCTATCTGACTTTTCAGCGAACGTTCCTCAATAACAAGATCGATATCGGGAATATACGCACCTGCTTTCACTCCGTCAGAGTTCAAAACATCGATTATTTTACCATAAATGATCGGATCATCGGTATCGACTTTTATAGTTAGTATAACGTTAGAATAATAAGCCATCAGCAATACCGACATAAAAGCACCCAAGATAATTCCCGGACGTTTGATAAGGTTACGATAAAATCTCATCATACCGTGGTAAGCCATTTTCTCCGGCTCAAAACCCTCTTTTCTGCAAAGCTTTTCAAATCTGAAACTGTGCTCAGAAGAAACTTTCAGAGTCAGGCAGTCATTAGTCTCGCGAAGTTCTGAATATATGAGTTTTTCTTTCGTAAAAGCTTCCAGAAGTCTGGCGACATTACCTCCCTCGATTTTGTAATCAATGCTTCCCAGCGTCATCTGAATACCTCCTGTTTCCGCGTGAAACAAGCTTCACTTGCTCTATCGTTCCTCGGACTTCAACACTGTTTTCCGCATATGAACTCAGCATCAATCCGCTGCCCCAGAGTTCTATCTCAAAACTGCCTGTCAGAAGCCTTACACATACCTCTGTACATTCGTAAATCTGTCTGCAATTTTCTACCAGCGCCGAAGTATTGTCTTTTATACTTATGTATGACTGCAGATACATAAGTTCACGCGTTTTTCCGAAAAAGCTTATACCCGGTATTCTTGCCATTGTTCTACCTCCCTTCGTCACAAATATTATATTACACTTGTCTGCGGCATATACTTGTATCGGAGGTAAAACCTATGAAACACAAAAACATAACCAAGCTCAAAGACATTATATTATGTATATCACTGTTCCTTATCTCAGTGGGAATGGCGTTCTATCCCGCGAAGATATCATCAGCCGTAAAAGATTCTGTAATGAGGTGTCTGAATATCCTGATACCGTCCCTTTTTGCCTTCATGGCAGCATCTTCTATGCTTGTTAACAGCGGATGCTTACGAATACTTACCAAACCATTCAAGTGGATACCACTCGTATTTTTTCGTATGCCGGAAGGCATTTTCACAGTTTTTCTTATAAGCACTTTTGCAGGATACCCGGTTGGTATCAAAACTCTTTCTGATATGCTTGACAGTGGAGAAATCGATGCAGAAACTGCAGAAAAATCTGCTTGCTTCTGTTATTGCGGAGGCCCTGCATTTTACAGCGGTGCTATAGGACTTACGGTCTTCGGAAGTAAAGACGTCGGACTGCTGATTTTTTTATCGGTACTTTTATCTAATATTGTTATAGCATTTATCGTATGCAGAACTTCTGAACTTAAAGAAAACCGAATTGTATATGAAAAGAGAAATGGTGATCTGTTAGTCGGAAGTATCACATTAGCAGGGAAGTCCATGGGCGTTATCTGTATGACGGTTATATTCTTTTCGGCTGTTACGGCTTTACTTGAAGCAGGCGGCATATTAGACTTTTTACAACATATTTTCGGACTTTCTGATAACGAAACAGTCATGCTGTCAGCTTTTATGGAAATTACATCACTTTCAGAACTGCATGGATCACCTTATCGTCTTTTACCATTTATCTGTGCAGTCTGTTCTTTCGGCGGACTATGTATAATCATACAGTTATTTGCACTGAAATCAGAAAAATTATCAATGTTCAGTTTTATTAAACATAGACCTCTCGCCGCACTTCTATCAGCAGTGTTATGTAAAATATTACAGCCACATTTGATCAGCGAAACTGTAACTGCTGTTTCATATAATCACAATCTGGTTAAAGTGAACAATTTAAGTGCTTCATTATGTTTAATATTCATGATTTTTCTACTGAATTACAAAAAAGGTCTGGTATTTTCAGATCGAGTGTGATATAATGTATATAATTCAGAACTGAAAATATAATATATCTTTTTTGCAAAAGGAGTTGCATAAATAATGGCAAAGAAAAGTTTTTTCGGCAATAAGATAACACCGTCATGTTCATACTGTAAGTTCGGCAACAAATCCAAAGAGGGTAATAAGGTACTGTGTGAAAAGCAGGGTCTTGTAGATGCTGATTTCGCCTGCAAAAAGTGGGATTATGATCCGATAAAGCGCGTTCCCAAGAAACAGCTTAACATTCCTAATCAGGAAGATGATATAATCTGATATCAACGGCGGGAGAATATCCCGCCGTTTTTGTATTATGTTCATATTTCTGCCAATACTTCTGCCGAGAAGATATTTTCGGGGTGACAAGATGAAAAAACTGTTGAAGCTTTTTACGATCGGTATATTCGGTGGGATATGCTACGGCTGTATCGAGATGCTAAAAAGGGGATACTCACATATATCTATGGGCTTGCTCGGTGCAATTTCGATGATAGTGATACACGAACTGAACGGAGAACGACGTGCGGGTCGCATGACCTGTATCGGGGTACTATTCAGATCAATGCTTTTTATCACTTCGGGTGAGCTTCTTGCAGGAGAGATACTGAACCGCCAAATGGGCATGAAAATATGGAATTATCATAACATACCATTTAATTTCGATGGTCAGATATGTCTGCGTTACTCTGCCGTATGGTTCATACTGTCATTTTTCGGGATGGTTTCCGATAACTTTATAAGACGGTTCATATTTTGTGAACTCACTACCGATCATAAGCAGTCAACAAAAATAATATAATGTTCTATCACACCTCACTGCGACATATTATGTAGCAAAAGGGGTGTGAACAATGTTTAGAACCGATAAGGAAAGGGCTGTGCAGTTCGGCGAATTCATGGTCAGCCGAAAAGCTACTGTACGAGCTACCGCAGCAGAATTCGGAGTATCAAAATCCACAGTACATAAAGACCTTACTGAACAACTTCCGAAGCTGTCCTCCTCTCTTTTCAGTGAGGTACGTAAAATACTTGAGGAAAACAAAGAACAGCGTCATATACGCGGCGGTCTTGCAACTAAACACAAATATGAGATCGCTCAGAAATAAATATCCGCTGATATGAATAAACATAAGCATATGCCGTTCATCCGCACTGCGGCAGGACGGCATATTGCAGTTGACAAAATCATAGATTTCAGCTATAATATAATTAAAATGAATTACGGTCATTTTTGCGAGGTGTACTTATGACTATCGTATACGGATTTATGATACTTGCACTTCTGTTTGCATCGGGCAGTATGCTCGGGTGGACGCTGGAAGTCTTTTACCGTCGCTTCAAACCGACGAACAAGGAACGAGTCTGGATAAACCCGGGTTTTCTCAATGGTCCATGTCTTCCGCTTTACGGTTTCGGACTGACAGCACTTTACCTGATGGCGATGCTTGAAAGGTTCATACCGATAGATAATGATTCGATAAGAAAAGGTGTGCTTTTTGCCGTAATGGCTGTAGCTATGACAGTCATTGAACTTATCGCAGGTGAACTTTTCATTATAAGACGCCACATTAAACTGTGGGATTATTCTGAGTTGAGATTTAACTACAAGGGTATAATCTGTCTGAGATTTTCATTCTACTGGGCTATGCTCGGAGCAGGTTATTATTTTTTCATTCACCCGAGAATTTTATCAGGTCTCGAATGGTTCTCGCATAATTTGCTGTTCTCATTCGTGATAGGTTTTTTCTACGGTATACTTACTATCGACTTGGTAATGTCCTTCAGCCTTACCGCAAAGATCAAAGCCTTTGCCACCGAAAACAAAATGGTCATACGCTATGATGAGCTGAAAAAACATATCCGAGCCGAAGCCAGGCGGCAGCGCAGAAGATACCGTTTTATCTTCGCTTTGCATACCGAACATGATTTTATCGACATACTTAGAAGCTATATGGAAAAACAGCTTGAGCAGGCAAAAAATGGCAAGCTCAACGATATGATTTCATTTATCAAAAAAGAACTCTGAGATCTATATACCATCAAAACTTCCAAATATCACCGCGTTTTATGGTGATGTTTGGAAGTTTTTTTCAAAAACTATTGATTTTTTACAAAAAATATTGTATACTATAAAAGATAATACTATTATATAAAAGGGGAGGTCGTTTTTATGAACAGACCCACTGAGATCGCTCTGATCGCTGCCGGCATTGACGAAGAATATCAGCGCGGCGTTATCGACGGAGTTATCGAATATGCTAAAGAGAAAGATCTCAACATCTCTTGTTTTTCCTGTTTCTGCGGAGTTGTTTCAGACCGCGGATTCGATGTGGGAGAGAACAATATTTACAGCCTGATAAACTACAAAATGTTCGATGGCGTTATACTTATGATAAATACTATCCCCGATGTCGAGGTCAAACAGAAACTCGTTTCGGCAATTAAAGCTTCAATGCTTCCTGTTGTTGTTTTTGACTGCAATGAATATCCGCAGTTCATGAATGTGACTATCAACAACAAAAAAGCCATGTCTGAGCTTGTCAGCCATATCATTGAGGTTCACGGTGCAAATGATATTGCATATCTTTCAGGATCTCAGAATAATCCCGAAGCCGTGGAAAGATATGAAGCCTTCTGTGAGGTAATGACTGCAGCAGGGAAGTGCGTTGACCCTGACAGGATAATGTTCGGTGAGTTCCGTCCAAGTGATGGTAAAGTCATGGCTGAAAAGCTTTTAAAGAGCGGCAGAAAACTGCCTGATGCACTTATATGTGCGAATGACGCCGCTGCACTTTCAGCAATAAAGGTATTTGAGGACAGGGGATATACTATACCGGATGACATTATTGTGACAGGTTTTGATAATATCTACAATGCCCGTCATCACTATCCAGCACTGACGACCGTTGAAAGACCTCTTGCTGAAGCCGGATATTCAGCCTGTGAGATACTTTACAATGCGATAGAAGGTAAATCATGGGAGAAAGTCAGGAATCTTGATGCTAAGCTCGTACTATCGGAAAGCTGCGGCTGCGTATCTACCGAACTAACGGATATCAACGCTTACCGCAGGTACACCTATAATATACTTGATTACAACAGGTCAAAAGTTCGTCTGCTCAACAGCATCATATCCGAAACTGCCGAGACCGAAACTCCCGAGGAATGCATGAGAGTCATCGGAAACAGGGTTTCAGAACTCGACTGTGACCGTTTTTGCATCTGTCTTTGTGATGACTGGATAAGCAATTATTCCGTGAAGATAGAGGATTCCCTCATACACGGATACACACCTAAGATGTCTGCGCCGCTGATATGGAACAAGGGTGAGATATCCGAAGTTAAGTGCTTCAGAAGTTCCAACATTGCTCCCAGAAACTTTTCCACAGGCGGAAATATCAGCTATTATCTTCCGCTGCATTTCAGAGAGAGATGTCTCGGTTATGCTATAATCACTAACAGCGAGTTTCCCACAAGAAGCATGGTATGTCATTCACTGATAATGAGTATCAGCCAAAGCCTTGAGG
>Ga0256405_10008398_pt1 | contig 14841 bp, 10 predicted proteins | sample RumenRJG_02DNA_FD_189096 | JGI IMG/M metagenome (GOLD analysis project Ga0256405, IMG submission 189096) | Bovine rumen microbial communities from Lethbridge, Alberta, Canada - RJG_02 | ecosystem: Host-associated > Mammals > Digestive system > Stomach > Rumen | place: Canada: Alberta... | reverse complement strand
AAAAGCCGAAAAGCGCCGTGAAGATGACGTTCGTGTAGTCGAAGACCGCGATCTCGTGCGGCGGCGCGAAGCGGTACGCCGCCGTCACGCCGAACTGCCCCACCGCCGCCGCGCAGCCCGCGCCGACCATGACGAGCACCTGCCCGAGCGTCATCGGATCGGGCGCGGCGATGAAGAACGGCAGCGAGGCGAGCGTCGAAAACGCGCTGAAGAAGAGGACGATCAGCGCGCCGTTCACGCGCAGGATCCCCAGCTCGCGCACGCATGTGTACGCCACGCCCGCGCCGAGGCCGCCGCCGAGCGCGCAGACGGTCGCGAACGTCGCCGCGCCCTGAAAGCCCGGCTTCATCACGAGGAGCGCGCCCGCAAACGCCGCGACGAGCCCCGCCAGCTGCCGCCGCGTGACGCGCTCGCGCAAAAAGATCCACGCGAACAGCACCGCAAAGAACGGCGCGGTCTTGTTGAGCGTCATCGCCTCGCCGATGTTGATGCGCGAGAGCGCGTAGAAGTTCCCGAAGATGCCGATGCACCCCGCGACCGAGCGCGCAACGAGCAGCGCCCACGCGCGCACGCCCGCCGGCCGCGCGCGGGCCGGTTCGCGCGCAAAGACGGCCGCCGCGATCGCAAACGCGATCAGGTTGCGGAAGAGACTCTTCTGGAACGTGTTGACCGGCGCGCCGACCTCGTCGCACAGCCGCACGAAAAACGCCATCGCCGCGAAGCCGAACGCGCTCGCGACGATGCAGAGGATTCCCTTGTGACGATTCGACATCTGCGTGCAGATGGCCGAACTGCGTTCGGCCACGCCTCAGCCCATCTGGGCGAGGATTTCGCGCGCGGCCGCCACCGGGTCCGCCGCTGCCAGGATCGGACGCCCGACGACGAGATGGGTCGCGCCGCCCTTCACCGCGTCGGCCGGCGTCGCCACGCGCTTCTGGTCGCCGACCGCCGCGCCCGCCGGCCGCACGCCGGGCGTGACGAAGAGCGTTCCCGCCGCGAGCGCCGCCTTGAGCCGCGCGACCTCCTGCGGCGAGCAGACGAGGCCGTGCGCGCCGTGCGCGGTCGCGAACTTCGCCATCGCCAGCACCTGGTCCGCCGGGTCGCGCCCGACGATGCCGACGTCCTCCAGGTCGCTGCGGTCAAGCGAGGTCAGGACCGTCACCGCGAGAATCTTCGGGCCCGCCGCGCCAAACTCCGCGCTCGCGTCCGCCGCCGCGCGGATCATCGCCTTGCCGCCGACGGAATGGATCGTCATCAGGTCGACGCCGAGCTTCCCGCCCGAGCGGACCGCGCGTTCGACGGTGCGCGGGATGTCGTGGAACTTGAGGTCGAGAAACACCTTCTTGCCGAGGTCCTTCACCGCCTTGACGACATCCGGCCCTTCCGCCGTGAACAGCTCCAGCCCGATCTTGTAGAACCCGACCGCGTCACCGATCGCGCGGACCTTGGCGACCGCCTCCTCCCGCGTCTGGACGTCCAACGCAACAATCAATTCCGCCATCTCAGAACTCCTTTGCGCGGCGCGCGGTGTCTTCGGCATCGGCCTTGGCCTTCTCGCGCTGCTCCGCTTCCTTCTTCTTCGCCTCGTCGAATTTCTTCTTCGCCGCGATGAGCCGCTTCTTCGTGTCGAGCACCGCCGCGTTGTCGGGCAGGATCGACAGCGCCAGCTTGACGTTCACCGCCGCCTCCTTGAACTTCTGCATCTCGATCTGCACCATCGCGAGGTTGTTGTAGAACGCCGGCTGGTTCGGCGCGAGCGTGATGCACCGCGTCAGGTACTCCTCGGCGCGCGCGAAGTTCTTCGTGGTCGCGTAGTACATCGCCTCGGCGAAGTTCGAGTCCACGTCCTCGGGATGCGACTCGATGATCACGTCGGCGTAGATCTTCGCGGAATGGAAGTCGGCGCGCGACAGCGACAGCTGCAGGCCCTCGCGCGGCGTGATGCGCTGCTGCATCTGCATGTTGCGCTGCACCATCGACGCGAGCAGGCGCTGGTACTGGCCGTGCAGATCCTCCAGCTTCGTCGCCATCTCCGCATCGACGATCGCCTCCTCGGCGTGGCCCTCGAGGTCAAGCTTGTCGCCGCGGTAGCGGCACATCCGCGCCAGGCGCCACTGCACCGATTCGAACGCGTCCTTCACGCCGCGATCGCTGCACGCCTTGATGCCGCCCGCCGCGTAGATGGCGAGAATCCGCTCGACGAGCTCCTTGGCCTTCGCGAGGCCGCGCGCGCGAACCTCCGCGCTCTTCCAGCCCGCCGGGCGCGAGACGAAGCCGCCCATCGGCGGAATCGCCTTGCCGTCGCGCTTCCACAGGTCGAAGCCCATCTGCGCGGCAATGTCGTCCAGCTTCATCGGCTTGTCGCGGATCCAGGACCTGAGTCCCATCGCGACGTCGATCGAAAAGCTCATCTTGTCCTCGCTGTCCGCGCCGATTTCGCCGCGCGTGCGCAGGTTTTCGCCGTACGTGCCGCCGCCGCCCATCAGCGAGAGGCAGTAGATCGGCCGCCCGCGGCGCACCGACTCCATCTCGATCGCCGTGTCGAGCCGCCCGTCCGTGACGAGATACTTCGCGTCTTCGCACTCGTCGAGCATGGCCGCGACCGTCTCGTTGACGATGCGCGCCATCTCGCGCGTCAGCTTCTTCGAGCGGCCCGGGACGAGCGCCACCAGCACGAGGCCGAGGAGGCCGAACTTGACGAGGAACTTGTTGAGCGCGATCATCTTCGGGCTGTAGCCCTCCAGCTGATCAAGCGAGTTCGCGTCGTCGTCGTCGATGAAGTGACGCGCGTTGAGCGCGTGGTCGCGGCAGAACGCGTCGTAGCCGAACACCGCCAGCGACATCGCGACCGTCACCGTGTTGAGCACAATGCCGAACGCATGGAAGTAGTCCGACGGCACCGGCACGTACGTCCAGAACCAGAGCGCGGAGATGCCGCAGCACTGGGTGAACGCGAGGAGCCCGCAGACGACGAAGACGACGCCGACCGAATAGGTCAGGTTCTCCTCCTCGTCGGCCGCCGGCGGGAAGCGCAGCATCGACACGACGCACGGCACGAGGAAGACGCCGAACCAGAGCGCCAGCGCGCCCGGGGTGCAGGCCGCCGTGATGTCGCGCCAGTAGTTGAGCGCGTACTGGAGCGACAGGTCGCCGCCGGAGAAGCCGTTCGCCTCCAGCCCGCCGCAGAGGACGTAGCCCCAGCAGTTGAGCAGGATGCCGACCACGAGCGCGAACACGTAGACCGCCGTCATGTGCCACTTGCCGAGCGCCATGACCGCCGGCTTGAAGAGGGGCGACTGCATGTTCGGGATGCGCCTGACAACGGCGAGGTAGATGGCGATGATCGCCACGAGGAGGAGCGGGCCCACCACCGTTTCCGCCGACAGGAGGCCGAGCACGAACGACAGCAGGAGCGCGTAGCGCATCTGGCCCTTTCGGAGGAAGACGAAGTAGAGCGAAATCGCCGCGACGGTCATCAGCAGAAGGACCATCGTCTCGCTGAAGAACTGCCCCGCCGCCCAGATCGGCTCGGAAACGAGGAACGTCAGGGCCGCGAACGCCGCCGCCGCGCGCACCACGCCGATGCGCTTCTTCGAATGCTGCGGACGCGCGAGCATGACGAAGTGGAGCATCTCGCGCACCGTCAGGTAGACCGCGCCGACGAGGAACGCGAGCGACGCCGTGCCGAGGATCTTCATGACCGACGGATCGGCGAACGTGTAGACCCACTTCGCGAAGAGCGTCCAGAAGCCCTTGACAATATGCGTCGCCGGACGCACGCCGCTCGCGACGGCGGAATCGGCCCAGGCCGTCGGCGGAATTCCGGGAATCCGCCACAGGTAGTTCATCCCGACCGCAACGGCCGCCAACAAGCCCGTGATAATCCAATCGCTCAGAACGATACGTTCGTCCTGAGCGGTTGTCGTGTCTGCGGAGTTGTTTTTCGTTTCAACAATCTGCGACATTTATCCCTCCATCAAACTTCTTTCTTGCGCTTAAGTCCGAGCATGGCAAAGCCCATCAGAAGCAGCAACCCGCTCGTCGGCTCAGGAGTGGCGACGACAGCAGAACCATTAAATGCCATGGCAATTGACGCAGCATTGATGGCGGAGGATGTAATAGCGCCCGCTGCCACCAGATCGTTATATGTCATCCCACTCGAGGCCACATGACTAGCGGCATAATCATTATACTTGTAAACCTCTATAAAGAAAGACAGACCATTTTTATCAAGCGCACTAATGTCAACTGAAGAGGAACCCGGTGTTTTAATCGTTGTTCCAATTGCAGTAGCTGAAGCAACAGAATCAGAAGTATAATAAAGATTCGCCGTGTCGTAATCGGTACCTGATGTTTTGCCATCAAATGTAGACCCGACCGTCCAGTTCAGATATTCAGCCTTAGCAACGATAGTAATCATCGCAACGGCCAAACTAAGAATTATTTTTTTCATTGTTTTTCCTTTTAAACTCAATTTATGGGACATCAAATTAGAATCATTTCCATTTGATAGTTATATTGCCAGTATTCCTGCGAATATACCATGCACCCGTACCAATCGGTATTTTGACATCCGTCGTAATTCGAGCAGGTGGCCTGCCCGACCCAAGCTTATACCACATATCTTGACCATCTACATCACCATAGGTGTAAGAATCTCCGCCAAAAACAAGAATCTGGTCGCCGTCCATGGAGACACCGTCCGCTTTTTCATAAATTAAATCGCTATTCAAATTGCAAGGCGCAGCCTTAGGGGGCGCAATCAGCGTCGAGTGGGTCTTGCCCAAATGCGCAAATTTCGCTTCTTCCTCCGTCAACCCGTAAACCGTTGTTGACGCGACCGAATCCGAATACTGGCCGCTGAGATAGACAGGATTATTGTTCGCGCTTGCCTCATTCAGAACCAGAATCGCCGCCTGACCACGAGCAATCGTGTCAGCAGTAGTTGCGTCAAGACGCGAAATTTCATCGCCAGCATTAATCACAACTGTATTTCCTAGCGCCCAATTGCCATTACCATCCGCTTGCCAAACCTTATACCCCTTCGCACTTGCATCATAGATATACAGAGTATCGCCACTAGCACGTCCAGTTGCAAGAACAAAATCTGTAACCTTAATGGCAGCATCTCCTGTTCCAACCGCCGCCCATGGGACAGGAATGACAACTTCCTTCGCCGTCGCGCCAACATCAATCTTCAGCACACCGAACGTGTTGGAACTTTCAACCGAGGTCGCAAAAGCGGCGACGGAGGCGATCAGCGCGCAAGCCGTAACAATCTGCTTTTTCATGATTTCAATTCCTTTCAAATTATTCGTTGGCGAGCGGCTGGCGAACGACCTTGAAGAAGTTCGCATCCTTCTTGCTGATGATGAATTTCACGACGCCGTCGGTCTTGCCCTGACGCGGTGCGTCGCCCAGCGTCTTGATCTGATCGACCGTCGCGCCCTTCTTGACGTTGTACTTGACGTAGGGCACCAGATTTCCGACCTCGATGATCGCATTGTCGCCGTCGATCGTGAATTTCTCGACCGTCGGGTTCGGCACGTCCGTGACATCCGTCACGGCGTAGTCCGTGCTCGTCGCCACATCGGTCTTGGAGACGATCGTGCCGTTGCCAGCCGCCGCCGCCGAGACGACCACGGTCGAACCGTTCACGCCGCTCGTCGCGAGCGCCGCGCTCGACGCCGCCGGCTTGCCAGAGGCATCGCGCGTATCGAGGAGGTAGACGAAGAAGTAGCCGCCCGAAACATAGTCGGAGCTGACCTCAAAGACCGTCGTGGGGCAGCGTCCGCCCTTCGCGAGCGGAATCTTCGCGAGGACTTTTTCTTTCGCGTTCACGGCCGTGCCCTGCGCGGTGATGCCGTCGAACGCGTTATCCGCGCTCCAGCACAGCGCATAGAACTCGCCGTCCTTCACGGCCGTTCCATCGGCGTAGTAATCGGCTGTTGTGGAAAAGGTGATGATCGCATCATCCTGGTTGGCCAGTGCGGTACCACACAGAACGGCCGCAGCAGCGGTCGAGAGATATTTGACTACGCTTTTCATATTCCGTTCCTTTCTTCTCCCATGTTTGCAGATATTATAGCATACTTTCCGCGTCACCCGCAAGGGGGAGAATTTTATTTTTTGCCTCGGAATTCTAGATCGCTCGCTACGCTCGCTCGGCTAGAACGCGCCGCAAGCGGCGCTATTCTAGTACGCTCGCGCAGAGCGCGAGCTAATCTAGAAAATCTAGCTCAGCGAGCGCAGCGAGCGATCTAGCACAGCGAGCAAAGCGAGCGGTCTAGCTCAGCGAGCAACGCGAGCGGTCTAGCTCAGCGAGCAAAGCGAGCGATCTAGCTCAGCGAGCGCAGCGAGCGATCTAGACCGGCCGCCGGCCGGTCAGTCCTGCAAAAGGGACGAGGCGCGGCGGCGGGTGGTGGCGTTGACGAGCCGCTGCAGCTCCTTCGCCGGCGTGACGATGTTCTGCCCGCCCGGCTCCATCCCCAGCTTGCGCAGCGCGTCGTGGTACTTCGCGCCGGCCTTCTCCAGCGCCTTGCCCACCTCGTCGAGCGCCGCGAACGCCGCGTCCATGCGGTCGAGCAGCTGGTTCGCGCGCTGCACGATCTCGGCGTTGTTGCGATCCGCCTGGAGCCGGTCGAGCCCCATCTTGAAGAGCACGAGATACCCGAAGAGCATCTGCGGCGTCGCCAGGACGACGCGCTGCGCGTTCGCGTACGCCACGAGCGCCGGATCGGCCGAGACCGCCGCCGCGTACGTCGCCTCGCTCGGCAGGAACATGATGACGACGGGCGCGTACTCCCGCGCCGGATCGGCCGCGCGCATCTTCGCGGGGTAGTCGCGCGCCGCGAGCGACGCCACCTGCGCGCGCACCGACTTCGCGTGCGCCTTCATCCGCCGCTCCGCCTCCGCCGCGTCGCCCGCCTTGGCCGCGTTGGACGCGGCGATGAACTCGCCGATGTTCACCTTGCTGTCGATCAGGATGCGGCGGCTCGTTCCGTCGAAGACCGTCACGTCCGGCAGGCCCGCCTCGCGCGAGCCCGTCTGCACCTCGAAGTTCTCGCCCTCCCTCAGGCCCGCCTCCTCCAGCACCTGCGTCAGGATCCCTTCGCCCCAGTTGCCCTGGATCTTGCTGCCGCCGCGCAGCGCGGCGACGAACTCCTCCGCCTGCCGCCCGAGGCTGCTCGCCTTCTCGCCCACGTCGTCCAGCCGCGCGCGCAGCGTCGCGCCGAGCCGCGCGTTCTCCAGCTGCGTGCGCTCCGCCGCCGTCCGGAGCGTCTCGAGATCGGCGCGCAGGACGGCGAGTCCCTGCGCCGACACCGCCTGCGCGCGACTGCGCTCCGCCGCGACCATCAGCCGCGCGCACACGACGGCCGCGACCGCGACCGCCACCGCCGCGACGAGCACGACGATCAGCACAACATTCATTCTGCACCTTCCTTTCCTTCCGCCGCCGCGCGCACGTCCGGCGGTAGCGTTTCGTTCAGGCTGCCCGTGCGGTAGCCCGTCAGATCGAGCGCGACAGCGGCGAAGCCCGCGCGCCGCAGCGCCGCCGCGATCTCCGCGCGCCGCGCCGCCACCGCGTCGAAATCGGCCGGCGGCACCTCGATGCGCGCCACGTCGCCGTGCGACCGGACGCGCACCTGCGCGAGGCCCGGCACGTGCGTGAGCAGATACTGTTCGGCGTCCGCCACGCGCGTCAGGCCCGCGGCGGTGATCGTCTCGCCGTACGGGAAGCGCGAGGCGAGGCACGCGAAACTGGACTTGCGCCACGTCGGCAGCCCGCGCGCGCGCGACAGCCGCCGCACGTCGTCCTTGGCGAGCCCCGCGTCGCGCAGCGGGCTCGCGACGCCCAGCTCGCGGATCGCGCGCCGCCCGGGGCGGTAGTCGCCGTCGTCGTCCGTGTTCGAGCCTTCGACGACCTGCGCGAGGCCGTTCGCGCGCGCGAACGCGATCATCCGGGCAAAGAGCGCCTTCTTGCAGCGATAGCAGCGGTCGGGCGGATTCGCGGCAAAGCCGTCGACGGCGAGCGCGTCAAAGTCGAGGATTTCGTGGCGGATGGCGCGGTCGCGGCAGAACTGCCGCGCGTCGTCCAGCTCGCGTGCCGGGAACGTCGCCGAACGCGCCGTGACCGCCACCGCCCGGTCGCCCAGCACGTCGTGCGCGACGGCGAGCAGAAAGGTGGAATCGACGCCGCCCGAAAACGCGACGGCGACGGAGCCCGCCGCCGCCAGATTGCGCCGGAGCGCGTCGAGCTGTCCGTCAGCGGCCATCCGCCAGCGCCTTGAGGCTGACCATCGCCGCATACGGATCGTCGGCGGCGCAGACGGCGCGCACGACGGCGAAGTTGCGCGCGCCCGCGCGGACGAGCTCTTCGGCGCGCGCGAAGTCGATGCCGCCGATCGCCACCGCCGGGAACGGCACGGAACGGATCATCTCGAGCGCCGTCGCCACGCCGAGCGTCGGGTCGGGGATGTCCTTCGTCGGCGTCGCCCACACGGGCCCGACGCCGATGTAGTCGGGTTTCTGCGGAATCGCGGCCAACGCCTGCGCGGGGCTGTGCGTCGACAGGCCCACGATTCCAAGCGACGGGAAGCGCGCGCGGACCTCGGCGACGGACATGTCGTCCTGGCCGACGTGCACGCCGTCCGCGCCGACCTCCGCCGCGATCGACGGGTCGTCATTGACGATGAAGCGCGTCGCCGTGCCGCGCGTCACCGCGCGCACCGCGCGCGCCGCGCGGACGATCTCCTCGCGCGCGGCGTGCTTCATCCGCAGCTGAATGATGCCGACGCCCGCCCTGACCGCGGCCGCCGCGCAATCGGCGTAGCCGACGCGCGGGTTGGTCATGACGAGATAGAAGCCGAAGTCGGTCATTTGCCGAGGTCGGCCTTGACGATTTCGGCGATCTTGCGGCCGGACTTCAGCATGCCGCCGAAGATCGGGCCCATGCGGAAGCCGCCCTGCACGTTGTTCGCGGCCATGCCCGAGGCGTAGAGGCCGGGGTAGAGGCGCTTCGTGTTCGCGACCGTCGTGCGCTCGCCGTCGGCCATCCACATCGGCTTTTCGCCGAGGATGCCGCCCGTCGGGGAATCGACCTTGACGCCCGCCTTGTTCACGGCCTTGTTGATGATCTCGCTCGGGTGGCCCGTGCCGTCGATGAGCGCGCGGCTCGTGACGACGATCGGGTCGACGTGCATCTCCAGGCGCGCGACCGGGTTCCAGTTGATGACGACGCCCGAGACGACGCCGTCGTGCATGACGATGTCCTCGACCTTGACGGTGTTGAAGATGACCGCGCCCGCGCGGCGCGCGCCGAAGATGAGGCCCGAGGCCATCTCGACCGAATCGACCGTGTGGTAGTTCGCGTCGTAGGGCCGCGTCGCGATGCCGAACTCGTGCAGGATCTCCGCCGCGTCGTTCTGGACCGTCACCTCGTTGAAGAGCATGCCGCCGCCCCACGTGCCGCCGCCGGGCGCGAGCTTCGACTCGTACACCGCCACCTTCAGCCCGGCCTTCGCGAGGTCGTGCGCCGCCACGAGGCCCGACGGGCCCGCGCCCACGATCGCCACGTCCACCGCGAGGTAGGACTCCAGCTTCTCGAAATACCGGCGCACGATCGCGCCGGAGATCGTCTCTTCCATCACTTCTGGCTTTTCGCTCATCTGTTCATTCCTTTTGCTGTTGCGTTTTCGTTTGTGATCAAGCTAGTCTATGATCAAGCTAGTCCAGGATGCCCTTCGACGGCGGCTCGGCCTCGTCCCACCACGACCCCTTCGACGCGGCGATGCGCGCGATGGGCTTCGTCGTCAGCTGCTTGCCCTTCGTCGACGCGGCGCGGATCGGCACCACGTCCTGCGGCTCGGACTTGCCCGTCTCGAGGTTGGTGCGCGCAACCTGCTCCTTCGGCAGGAAGTACTGCTGGTGGATGCGCTGGTTCTTCGCCGGCTTGAACTTGACGTAGATCGTGTCGGGGCAGCCCGCCTGGAAGAAGAGGAGGCGCGACTTCGGCTTCTCGGGCGCGAGACGGTAGTCCTTGTTGCGGATCAGCCCGCCGAAGCGGAAGCGCTTGATGTAGCTGAACTTGTAGCCGCCGTCCTCGTAGACGGCCGTGAAGTCGCGCTCGCGGTCCTTCTCCTGGTCGTAGCGCAGGACGGCCAGCAGGTCCTTGTCGACGAAAATCTTCTCCTCGGGCTGCACCTTGCGGAACCTGCCGTCGCGCCAGACGAGGATCAGCTCGTCGAGCGACGAGCACTTGAAGAGCTCCTCGCCGCTGCGCAGGCCGGAGCCGACGTAGTTGTTCTCCTTGTCCCACCTGACCGTCAGCTCGCTCGCCGTGATCGCGCGCACGTCCACCTGCTTGAACGCGCCCGACTCGACCTTCGTGCAGCGCGGATACTTCTTCGCGTAGTCCTTGATCAGCCCCTTGAGGTACTTCACCACGAACGCGCGCAGATGCGCCAGGTTGTCGCGCACCTGCGCCTCCTCCTTCAGGATGCCGTCGATCTCCTCGCGGTTCTTGTCGATGTCGAACTGCGAGATGCGGCGGATCTGGAGCTTCAGGAGGCGCTCGATGTCCTCGTCCGTCAGGCCCCGGCGCAGCTCCTTCAGGAACGGCTGGAAGCCGGTGACGATGGCGGCCTTGACGCCGTCCATCGTCTTTTCGGACTCGATGCGCTTGTAGATGCGCTCCTCGATGAAGATGCGGTCGAGCGTGCGCGCGTGGAAGAGGTCGTCGAGCTCGCCGAGGCGGATTTCCTGCTCCTTCTTCGTCAGCTCCATGAGCCGGTCGACGTTGCACTTCAGGATCTGCGAAACCGTCATCAGCTTCGGCCGGCCCTCCTCCAGCACGATGGGCCGCGACGAGATCGACTTCTCGCACGTGGTGAACGCATAGAGCGCGACGATCGTCTTCTCCGGGCTCGCGCCCGTCTGGAGCTCCAGCTCGATGCGCACCGTCTCGCTCGTCAGGTCGTGGATCTTGCGGACGGGCACCTTCTTCTTCTTGATGGCGTCCTCGATGGACGCGGAGAGGCTGTCCGTCGTCTCGCCCCACGGCAGTTCCGTGATGACGAGCTTCGTCTTGTCCTCCTTCTCGATCTTCGCGCGGATCTTGACCTTGCCGAGGCCGTCCTGGTAGTCGCTGACGTCCATCACGCCGCCGAGCTGGAAGTCGGGGTAGAGCGCGAAGGGCTTCTTCTGGAGAAGCGCGATCTCGGCTTCGAGCAGCTCGATGAAGTTGTGCGGCAGGATCGCCGTCGACAGCCCCACCGCGATGCCGTCCGCGCCCATCATCAGCAGGAGCGGGATCTTCGCGGGCAGGTAGACGGGCTCCTCCTTGCGGCCGTCGTAGTTCGGCACGAACGCGGTCGTCTTCCGGTTGAAGACCTCCTTGCGCGCGAGCTCCGTCAGGCGGCATTCGATGTAGCGCGTCGCCGCGTGCGGCATGCCGGTGTAGAGCGAGCCGTAGTTGCCCTGGCCGTCGATGAGGTAGCCCTTGCCCTCGCCCCACAGCTTGTTGGCGAGAACCACGATCGCGTCGCCGATCGACGCATCGCCGTGCGGGTGGTACTGCATCGCGTGGCCGACGATGTTCGCGACCTTGGTGTAGCGCCCGTCGTCCTTCTCCCAGAGCGAATGCAGGATGCGCCGCTGCACGGGCTTGAGGCCGTCCTCCACCGCCGGGATCGCGCGCGAGCAGATGACGTACGCCGAATACTGGCGGAAGTTGAAGTCGTAGAGGTCGCGCATCGGGCCCGTGCCCGTCAGCCCGCTCCTGGGCAGCGCCGGTTCGGGGATTTCGCTTTTCTTCGGCTCGCGCGGCGCGGCGGCCGGCTCCGCCGGAGGCGCCGCAAACAGGTCAAGGTTGTCAAACAGACTCGGCGGCTCGGCGCCTTTCTTCACACTGCTGTCGTTCTTCTTTGCCATTCTTACGCAACCATCCGCGGAAAACTGCACGCGGCCACAAAAAAACTGGTTGTCAGGAGTGGATTCGAACCACTGAAGGCGTTAGCCAGCAGATTTACAGTCTGCCCTCGTTGACCGCTTGAGTACCTGACAATCACGAAGTGGGATGTAGTATATCAAAATGCGATGCGCCGCGTCAAGTGCGAATCGGATGCAACTTGACGCGGCGCACGGCGGGCGTTTTTCAGCAGTACTTGCGGACGATCGCCTCGTATTCGTCGGCCTGCGCCTCCATCGACTCGACCATCTTGAACTGCGTGCGGCAGCGCACGAGGTTGTGGTCGTCGTAGGCCGTGTGGAAGTACGTGTCGCCGTTGAGGTAGTCCGCGAGGAAGCGGATGCCGCATTCGAGCGTCAGGAGCCGCCCCGAGAACGCGATGTTCGCCTTCTCCGCCTCGTTCAGGAACTTCGCGCCCGCGAGGTAGCCCTTGACGAGCGCCTCGAAGTATTCCTTCTTCGAGTAGACCTTCGACAGGTCCTTCTCGTCCTCGGCCGCGGCCGCGCTCGACGTGCGCACCATGTCGCCGAAGTCGTAGAGGGCCGAGCCGGGCATCGTCGTATCGAGGTCGATGACGACGTTCGTGCCGTCGGGCGCGAGCATCACGTTGTTGATCTTCGTGTCCTGGTGCACGACGCGCTCGGGGATGTCGCCCGACTTCATCAGGTCGACGATCCGCGAACACTCCGCGCGGCGCTTCTCGACGAACGCGAGCTCCGCGGCCACCTTCGCCTTACGGCCCTTGACGTCCTTCGCCGCCGCCTCGTCGAGCTGGCGCAGGCGGTCGGGCGTGTCGTGAAACCGGGCGATGATGTCGGCGAGCCGCGGCGGCGGGATGTCGGCGAGGTCGTTCTGGAACTTGGCGAACGCCGCCGCCACCTGCTCGGCCTGCGCGACCTCGGTGACGACGTCCGTCGAGGTGTAGCCCTCGAGGAACGCGTAGAGCCGCCACGGGTTCTCGTAGCCGACGACTTCGAGCGACGCGACGCCCTTCGACTTGAGGAAGGACGTCACGCGCAGGATGTTGTTCTTCAGCAGGACGGGATCGAAGATGTCGGTGTTGACGCGCTGGAGAATGAACCGCACGCCGCGCGCCGTCTCGACCTTGAAGGTGTCGTTGATGTGCCCCGAGCCGTAGCGCGCGACGTCGGTCGCGTCGGTGACGCCCATCGACGCGAGCGCCGCCAGCAGTTCGTCCTTCGTGTAGACGCGCGCGCCCATTACTTCTTCCCCTTCTTCGCCTTGATGACCGGGATCTGGGCCGCGGCGACGGACTGGCCGAGGCGGCGGAAGTGCTCGTCCGGCACGACGAGCTCGATCTTCTCCGCCCACTCGGGATAGACGTCCTTGAGCATCGCCTGCGCCGTCTCGAGGATGATGTCGCCGCCGAGGCCCGACGTGACGCGCCCGAGCAGCATCATGCTCGTGTAGTCGTAGAACTCGTTGTACCACGGGATCGCGTGCGCGAGGAAGCGGCCGATCTGCACGTAGACCTTGAGCGCGCGCTGGTCGCCCTTCTCCATCGCGGCCTGCACGACCTTGAGGCGCTCGGGGAGCTTCATCTCCTTCGGGAACGTGAAGCCGTGCTTCTCGGCGAGCCAGTTGACGGCCTGCTGCGAGAACGCCATCGCGCCCACGCCCGCGTCGCCCGACCACTCGTCCTTCGGCGCGGCCGGGTTGAAGTCGACCGGCGCGAACGCGAGCTCGGTGATGCGGCCCGTCAGCGCGCCCGACGGATCGATGTAGCCGACGGCCTCCGACGAGCCCATCGCGACGCCGAGGATGCCCTTCTTGCCCATCGTGATCATGCCGGCGAGCGCCGAGACGTCACCGTCGTTGTAGATCTCGAACGGCACGCCCCAGTCCCTCTCGACGCGGAAGAACATGTCCTGCGCGATCGGGTACTTCTCGGGATTCTGCTCCTTGATCGCGCGGAAGAGGCTGGCGACGCCCATCTTCTTGCCCACGAGCGTGCCCGCCGTCGAGCCGCCGATCGCGTCGACGCGCGGCAGCGTGGCCGCGGCCTCCTTGAGGCCCGCCGTCAGCATCGAGTAGTGATACTCGGGATCGGGGTTGTTGCGCGGATCCCACGGGAATTCCTTCGAGAAGACGACCTTGCCCTTGTCGAGCGCGGAGATCTTGAAGTCGCTCGCGCCGAGGTCGAAGCCGATGCGGCAGCCGTCGGCGACGGTCTTGACCTTCGTCAGCGTCTCGTTCATCTCGGGCATCTTCTTCAGCGGCACGACGACCGCCTCGACCGGACGGCCGTAGAGGTCGGAGAAGAAGCCGTAGTCGAACTTGCGCGCGCCCTTCTTCGTGTACGCCTTCGCGACCGGCTGCACGACGGCGTCGGGGCCGGCGAGGTAGAGCTTCCAGCCGCCCGCGGACCAGACGATGAACTTCGCGATGCGGTCGACCGCGTGGCTGACGGCCTTGACCGCCTCCGGATCGAGCCGCTTCGGGATCGGCAGGTCGTAGCGGTACACCTTGCCGTCCTCGCGCTCCCACGCGATCGCGACGACGTCCGCCTTGCCGGAGATTCCCGCGTAGATATCCCAGAGCGCGCCCATCGGCGCGATGAATTCGGTTGTCTTGCACTTGCCGCACTTGCAGGCCATGTTGTGTCTCCCTTGTTTGGTGGTTTGGGTTTGAGTTTGGTGGTTTGGGTTTGAGTCAAATCGGTTGATGCGGGAATTGTATCAAACTTTCCTCTCTACGGCAAGTGCCTTGACATTTTTTGCCTTTTCCGGAAATGGTAATATCTAACGGGTCAGCAAAGAAGAGAGGAAGGCCATGGGGTTCAACGAAGAAGAAAGACAATCCACACCACCCCCATGGGGGTGGCCGCCGGCGGCGGAAGAAAAAGCCCACGG
>Ga0256405_10008397_pt1 | contig 14841 bp, 14 predicted proteins | sample RumenRJG_02DNA_FD_189096 | JGI IMG/M metagenome (GOLD analysis project Ga0256405, IMG submission 189096) | Bovine rumen microbial communities from Lethbridge, Alberta, Canada - RJG_02 | ecosystem: Host-associated > Mammals > Digestive system > Stomach > Rumen | place: Canada: Alberta... | reverse complement strand
AATTCTTGAGTTCATCCTTTGATTTTGTGGCCTTGAGTACCCAGATATGGTCTTTTGCCAGCGGCTGCAGTGCATTGACTGCCATTTTAAGCGACATCTGGTGAATGCCGGCTTTTTTTCCGAAATTGATGGTGAGCATGTCGCCCGCAACCTTACGGATAAGACCGACGCCCCATGCGCGGTGGAACACAAAGTTGTGTACGTCAAACGCGATGTGCTTTTCAAAGTCACTGATGGCTTCGAATACGTTGCGGAAATTCTGGCTCAGGTTTGATGATCTGATGTACTCATCTACGTGGCTGTGCTTTGCATATTTGCTCTGGAAGCATTCAATAATTTCCTTGCGTGCGCGCACATCATGAGCATCGATGGTAAGGATGAGCTTGAGGATATCGATGGCGGTATCCCATTTTGCATTTGCCTTATAGTATTCGTACAGATCCTGCATAAGGTCTGCGCTCTTGATGTCGCTGATATTTTTTGCGACTTTGCGCTGTACCAGCAGGAAGAAATCAATTTCCTCAGGAATGAGCGTGATGAGCTTGCTCCACTGCTCCTTTACGGCGGTGAAGTTCTTTGTGCCTACATAGCGGAGCAGCGCTTTTTTATAGTAGTCGATCGCGTTTTCAAGATCACCTTTTGACTCGTAGCGCTCTGCCAGCAGTTTGGTGATGTCGGCTTCTTCAAAGTCAAGCTTGACGATACGCTCGTACAGCTCCCAAACTTTATCGTTGCCTTCCGCCTTGTAGCGTTCTGCCAGCGTACGCAATGCGAATTTGTTGTTCGGATCGTCCGCAAGAATTGATTCGCACAGGTAGTCAACGACCTGTTCTTTGTGGTTTTTCTGGAAGATATCCACAAGCATGACAAGCGAAGAGTTGTCAAGCGTACCTTTCTGAAGTCCGAGCATGCCGGAAAGATACAATGCAATGATGCTGTCCTTTGAGTGGGTCAGATGCTCATCGCAGATTGCTTTTATTTCGTCTGCGCTGCCTTCGCTGCGGCTTTTTTCCACAATGCTTGCAAGCTCAATCAAATTGTTTTTGTTGTAGCTGCTGATTGTTGCGCGGGTCCAGGTCTCTTCCTTTAGCATATCCTGAACAGTTTTTACCAGTTCTCCAGACATAAAAAACTCCTAACGTAAAATGACAATGTCTATGTTTGAATTCTTTCCGGTTATTGCTTGAACTTTGTGTAGATTACCGGATCAAGAATCTTGATTTTCAATAAAATCTGATTGATGCTCGCCGAGTCTTCATGCGTCATGACATAGTGGTCTATCAGCCAGAAATACAAGTTGATAAGCCTCGGCGTCAACGTAGAAGAATCGCTTGAAGGATCCTTTGATTCATTCTCTTTTGCATAGATTTCCTGTTTTAATCTGCCTACTTCTGTTGAACGCAGTTCCCTCTTGACGTTAAAAACTCCGAATAACACACCGTATACAGGAATCCATTCCTGCAGAACGGCCCCGGTATACCCTTTGCTTACAACCTGCCGGATAAGGCAGCATATAAGCTCTGAATCTAAAAAGGCCAAGTCTATTCTTTGGGGATCAATAAAAAATGCTTCCCTGAACAGTACTTTTGCCTTGCGGTCTTCTCCGCACAATGCATAGCAGTCCGCCATTTCTGCAAGCACTTCTGCAACACCCGGCTTGGTGGCATTGGCTTCGATCAGGCAGTTTCTGGCTGTTTCATATTCACCGAATTTCTTATAGCACAGGCCTATCTTCCGACAGACCTCCGCCTTAATATCCGGATCGCGTTCATCCGTAAGCTTAACGTAATTCTGCAGTGCCGCAGAAAAAACTCCACGCTGTACCGCATAGGGGGTGTTGGAGTTACGGGGAATGGGATGGTCCTGCATTTGCTTTATAAAGGTTTTCCATGTACGGATAAGCTCTTCACCCCGTTCGAACGGATCAGTAAATGAATTTATCCGCACCCCGTTTTCAATCCAAAAGTTGCAGCACCAGAGACTGAAAATAAGATCCTTGCTTTCCAGCTCAGTGTCATATGCGGCCGATATAATCTGCCGGGCAATTTCCGGTTGTCCTGCTTCGAGGAATCCATCTGCCTTTTTAATTTCATCCTGTAACTGAATTCCCATAGCGCGATACTTTTTATTATACAGGATTGCAATTTTTAGTCAATTAAAAATACCTGTAATTCGGGTAAAAATGAGCATAGTTTATACTATACTTTATATATGCGTGTCAAGACTATTTTTAATAGTCTATGTTAAAAAATATATCGTCCCTGAAAGACGGGGCGGCCCGCTGCTTTGTTTTTTATGGATGGAATCTGGCGGCAGCCGGTTTTCTATAGACGAATATGTGCGCGAATATTTACAACGGCGGTAGCATCTGGTATTATAGTATATACATGAAAAAAACACTGTTGGCTCCGTCCCTGCTTTCAGCTGATTTTGGTCAGCTGCAGGAAATGCTTAAAATAATTGAGATGCGTGGTGGTTCTGTTGTTCATATCGATGTTATGGACGGCAGATTCGTGCCTGAAATTACGTACGGACAGCCGGTAATCCGCAGTATACGTCCGCTTTCTAAACTTCCGTTTGATGTGCATCTGATGGTGGAGCATCCGGAGGATCAGATTGATTCTTTTGTAGCATGCGGAGCGGACTGGATTACGTTCCATTTTGAAAACACTGTGCATATCCATCGTATAATCCAGCGTATTCATGATGCCGGTAAAAAGGCGGGTATTGCGTTTGTGCCGTCTACCCCTGTCTCAGCTTTGTCCGAGATACTTCCTTATGTGGATGTGGTTTTGGTGATGACGGTGAATCCTGGATTCGGCGGGCAGAAAATTATCCCGTCCTGTGTTCGTAAAATTACGGAACTGCGGGAAATTCGTGAGAAAAACGGGTATTCTTATGATATTTCTGTAGACGGCGGTGTAAATGCCGATACATTGCAGTCTGTGCTTGATGCCGGTGCTGATATTGTAGTTTCAGGCTCGGCGTTTTTCTCAGGAGCATTGGTATGGCCCGGCGCATAACGTTCTGCGCGGCGGTTCTGTTTATGTTGTGTACCGGTGCGTTTTTTTGTGCCGGGGCTGAACCTGCCGTTGAGTCCTCTTTTGAACGCGGGCTTCATGCATATCGTTCCGGTGACTGGACTTCCGCCGTGTTTATGCTGCGAAAAGCTGTTTCTTTGAAAGAAAGTGAGACTCCGGAGGCTTTATATCTTCTGATTATGTCAGAGATGTACAGCGGTGACTATAAAAATGCGGCTAATGACTGTAAGACTTATCTGGCTCAGTATTCTGATACACCGTATGCTTCGTACGTGCAGTATCAGCAGGGACGGTGTGCGTATTATCTGGCGGATTATAACGGTGCCGTGCTGCTGCTGAGTGATTTTTGTCATCAGAACGACGGACATGAAATGTATGGTGCTGCCTTGTATTGGATGGCAGAGGCCTTTTTTGCAGGATATAACTATGATGCTGCGCTGCCGTTATATCAGCGCGTAGTTTCAGATTTTGCTGAAGATGATAAAGTGCCGGCGGCCCAGTACCGTATTGAGACTATACGGCAGCGCGGACGAGAAGAAAAACTGATTTATCTTTTAAGAAAGACCAGCGAGGAATTTTTGTCTGCTCGTGAACTGTATGAAAAGCAGCTGCAGGAATATAAGGCAAAAGGACTGGTGACGCTGCAGCGGCAGCTGAAGGAAACTGAGGAAAAGAATGCTGCGCTGCTGCTGGAGCTTGATGCAAAAGAGAAAAAGAACGATGCGCTGCAGAAACAGGTGGATGAGCTGAAAGAGCAGAAAGCACCCGCAGGACAGGCGGCTAAAGCAAAATCAAGGGGAGGAATTTAACCCCTCATGAGACGTTCTGTATTGTCTGAGGCTCAGAAGCTGCTTAAACGTCGCCGTTTTGCCGCTGTTATCAAACTGCTTGAAGGTAATTCTGAATTATATGAAGATAATTTTGAATACTATCTGATGCTTGGTACTGCCTGTCTGTATCTGGAGGATGTAGGGTCTGCGGCTTCATATTTTTCCCGGGCTAGAAAAATAAAACTGAGTGATACCCGTCTGCTTTTGGGACAGGCGGCTATTTATCTTAGACGTGGTGATACGGACCGTGCCGTACAGTATTATTTTGATATTCAGGATTATGACCCGAATAATAAGATCGCGGCAAAGGCTATGGAATTTATCAGGGTTCACGGGGACTATGATACTATCTGCCGCTGGGTTGAGAGCGGCAGAATAACGCAGTTTTATCCGGCGCTGGGAGTGAATCCGGTTGTTGTGCGCAGAGTGCTGCTCGGCCTTCTTGTGTGTGCCGGCGGTGTTCTGCTGTATATGAACCCTCCGCGGATTCAATTTCCGTTCAGATATGGTTTGCAGTCTGGTTCTGAGCGTGCCGATCTGTCCGCCGTTGTGCTGACGAATGATGAGTCTCAGCATGCGCAGGAAGCGGATTTGTCGGGCGGTGTATACCGGTATATTCTGTCAAATAAGCAGATAAACGATTCGTATAAAAATGCTCTGAAATTTTTTAATGAGCATCGTGATAACGCTGCGCGTGTGGAGCTGAACCGTATTCTTAATGCGAATGCTGCGGAAGGAGTGCGTGCAAAGGCGCAGGCTGTGGTGGCACTGCTGCTGGAGCCTACGTTTGATACGCTTAAGGATAATTATTCCTGTACGGAAGTGAATGCAGATCCGCTGCTGTATCAGAACTGCTGGGTGGCGTGGACGGGCCGTATTACGAATATGCCGGCGCAGGATGCCGGTGTAAAATCTGCCGGCGAGTTTAAATGTGATCTGATTGTGGGCGATGCAGCTTTGCAGCGTATAGAAGGCGTGGTTCCGCTGAGTTTTGACACTACGCCGTCTCCGGCTATTGATGGAGATAAACCTGTGCAGGTGCTTGCCCAGATAATAGTAGAAAACGGCCGGATAAAACTTCATGGAAAGTCCGTGTACCAGAGTATCAGCGGACTGATGAACGTGCCTAAATAAGGTTTTTATACATCTGCAGATTCTGTGTTGTTTTTCGAATTGCGAAAAAATCAGTTCTGCTATGAAAACGACTTCATATATTTATTGAATACTGTCTATGTTATTTGAGAGGGAGAGATTGAAAGGTGGCAAATAAGATGGTGTCAGATGAAAAACTTGCAGCGGATCAGAGTGAAAAACTGAAGGCGCTGGAGGCTGCCAGACTGCAGATTGAAAAACAGTTTGGTCAGGGATCTTTGATGAAACTGGGAACACAGGCTGATGCGGCCGGAATAGATGTAATACCTTCCGGCTCCATTATGCTTGATGAAGCGCTCGGTATAGGCGGTTATCCCCGCGGACGCATTATAGAGATGTATGGTCCTGAGTCTTCCGGTAAGACGACGCTGGCTCTGCATGCGATTGCCGAGGCTCAGAAACTTGGTGGTATCGCAGCGTTCGTTGATGCGGAGCATGCGCTTGATCCGGTGTATGCTAAAAACCTTGGCGTGAATATTGATGAGCTGTGGGTGTCTCAGCCGGATACTGGTGAGCAGGCGCTGGAGATTACTGAAAGTTTGGTACGCAGCGGTGCAGTGGATATTGTGGTTGTAGATTCTGTAGCGGCACTGACCCCTCAAAAAGAGATTGAAGGCGATATGGGCGATGCGATGATGGGCCTTCAGGCGCGTCTTATGAGCCAGGCGCTGCGTAAGCTCACTGGTACCGTGGCTAAGTCGCGGTGTATTCTGGTTTTTATTAACCAGATCCGCATGAAAATCGGCGTTATGTTCGGTAATCCCGAGACTACTACGGGCGGAAATGCCCTTAAGTTTTATTCTTCGGTCAGACTTGATATCCGTCGCATTGAATCTATTGATTCTAAGGATGCAGATGATGCGGTCGGTAATCGTGTACGTGTAAAGGTTGTTAAGAATAAGGTTGCGCCGCCGTTCCGTAAATGTGAGCTGGATATTTATTTTGGTAAGGGCATTTCTGCAGCCGCCAGTCTGTTGGATTGCGCGGTAAAATATAATATCATTGAGAAAAAAGGTTCTTGGTATACCAGAGGCGAAGAAAAAGTAGGACAGGGAAAAGAAAACGCGCTTGCATTCCTGCAAAAAAATCCTGATTATGCGGCGCAGGTTGAACGCTCTCTGCGTGAAAAGCTGTTCCCTGGACAGGTGCTGAAGACAAAGGAAGGCGTTCCTGTTTCGGCTCAGACTGTCCGGCCGGTTCAGCAGGCAGATGATATTGAAGTTTCTGTGACTGCAAAAGGTGCTGAGGTGGCGGGTAAGGCTGCGGCCGCAGCAAAAACTTCTGCAGCAGCTTCTGTCAAGCCTGCTGCCGGTTCTAAGCTGCCCCCTGAGGAATTGTTCTAGGAAAAGCAGTATGGTTCCTGTTTTATTGGGACTGGGGTCTAACGCCGGTTTTAAAGGCGCGGCCCCGCTGCAGCTGCTCGGAGAAGCCTGCCGGCGCATGTGCCTGATGATGCCGGATATTGTTGTGTCATCAGTGTATTTGACACGGGCTATGTATGTAACGGAGCAGGATGATTTTTATAATATGGCGGCGTACGGTTCTGTTTCTGACAGTTGTACGCCTGATGAGCTGCTGCGGTATATTCATATGGTAGAAGCTGCGCTTGGGCGCGACAGAACAAAAGAGATCAGGAATGGTCCGCGTTCCATTGATATTGATATTGAGCTGTTTGGTGCGATAAAGTGCAGCAGTGCTGAGCTGACGGTGCCGCACCCAAGAATCAGCGAACGTGCGTTTGTTTTGATACCGGCTCTTGAGATTTTGCCGAAATCTGCCGATTGTGAATACAGGGAAGTGTTTGCAGAGTATGCAAGACGGCTTCCGGATCAGGGTGTACGCTTTTTGCTGTCTGCCTGTGATTTCCGGAAACGGTATCTTCAGGAGGCGGTTAATGGTACAGAACGAGACTCGGGCAACTGTTCAGGTTGAGGAAGTTGAAGAAAAGAAAGCGGAAAAGGTTCGCAGGTCGTTTAAGGCCGGCGAGTTTGAAGGTCCTCTTGATTTGTTGTGGGCTCTGATCCGCGAAAGTAAAGTTAATATTTATGATATTCCTATTGCTCAGATAACAGAAGAATATCTTGATTATCTTGATTATGCAGCTGAAACTGATCTGGGTGATTTGTCCGAGTTTTATAACTGGGCGGCAAAGCTTATTTATATTAAGAGTCGTATGCTGCTTCCTGTGGAGGTGGCATATGATGACGACGATGATATCGAGGATCCGCGGCAGGAGCTGGTTGATGAGCTCATTGAGTATCAGCGTTTTAAGAAATTGTCTACGCTGATGGAAAGCAGGGAGGATGAGTCCGAGTGGAGCTTTGAGCGGCGTAAAATTCAGCGTGTACTGCCTTTTGACAATGATGAGAGTCAGTGGGAAAAAGTTGATGTGTGGAGTCTTCTGCAGCAGATGCAGAAAATTTTTCACGATATGGTGTCGGCTTATTCCAATGAAAAAATCCTCAATATGTATGAGGAAATCTCTGTCAATGAAAAAATTACCCTTATGAATGAGCTTCTGGAAGAGAAAGGTGAGTGTATGTTTACGGACCTGATTGTACGTAAGGGGAATGAGATGGATGTTGTCTGTGCTTTTATGGCGATCCTTGAGGCTGTGAAATTTAAGATTGCCTGTATTTATCAAAACAGGTTGTTCGGTGATATAAAAATATGCCGGTATAAGGCTGAATAAGTGGTGTACCGGTGATTATGGAGTTTTCGTTTGGAAAAAGAATGTGCATTGGTTGAGGCTGTGCTTTTTTTGGAAAGTGAGCCGCTTAATGAAAAAGCTTTGGCATCGGTTACACAGCTTGCGGTTGAAGTTGTTCAGAAGTGTCTGGTGCTTTTAAAAGAGAAGTACGGTCAGGAAAACAGCGGTGTTGAGCTTGCGCAGATAGGCGGCGGCTGGGTACTGACTCCTAAAAAAGATTTGTGGAATACGCTGAAGGAGCGGTATGGAAATAAGAACGGTGGTAAACTGTCCAGATCTGCTATAGAAACGTTGTCGATTATTGCGTATTCACAGCCTATAACTCGTGCTGAAATTGAGGCCATCAGAGGTGTTGCCGCTGATAATATGATACGATTGCTGGTGGAGCGCAATCTGATAAAAGAAGTCGGCCGGAAGGATGTTCCTGGTAAACCAGTTCAGTATGGTACGACAAAAGAATTTCTGAAGTTTTTCAGGCTGAACAGTATTGCCGATCTGCCGAAACTTGATGAAGAAGAAAGCGAGAGGTTTGAACTTGCAAGATAGTCGAAATGATCCGGGTGCCTTGCGTCTGCAGGTGTATCTGGCGCATTGTGGTGTGGCGAGCCGCCGCGCTAGTGAAAAGCTTATTACAGATGGCCGTGTCAGTGTAAATGGACAGACAGTGGTTACGCTTGGAACGAAAGTGGAGCCGTCCGATGTGGTTACAGTGGACGGAAAGCTGGTTGTACAAGAGCAGTTTAAGCGGTATGTACTGCTGAATAAACCTGCCGGATATGTGTGTACGTCGTCTGATGAAAAAAATCGGCCTGTGGCCGGGGACCTTTTAAAAGACAGTTATGAGGAACGTTTGTATTCTGTCGGACGTCTTGATATGTTCAGTACTGGTCTTATTATTTTTACAAATGACGGGGAGTTTGCTAAAATACTTTCTCATCCGTCTGCGGAACTGGAAAAGGAGTACGTGGTTGACACAAGTCTTCCGGTACCTCGTGACCTTGCCGCTGACTTTAAGAAAGGTATAAGAATAAATGATGTGTTTTACCGATGTCTGGATGCGGAGGAGCTTAATTCTCACCGTATGCGGATTGTTCTTATTGAAGGTAAGAACCGGGAGATCCGCAGAGTGTTTGAGTCCCGTGATATCGGTATTAAGCATCTGAAACGCGTGCGTATCGGCAATGTGCTTATGGACGGATTGAATGAGGGGGAATTCAGGGATCTGGAGCCCGCTGAGGTAGCCGGCCTGCTGAAGCTTTGTCGGAAAAATCGTGGCGATGAATTATAGGCTGTTTGTATCAGGAAATTGAGTGATCGGTCTGATTTATGAATGTTTTTTAGGGCTTTTTGCCTATGCTTTTATAGATAAGGGGTGTAAGCGATGATTGTTGCAATAGACGGACCTGCGGGAACTGGAAAAAGTACGATAGCAGGATTGATAAGTAAAAAACTTGGTATTACATATTTGAACAGCGGTTCTTTTTATCGTGCTCTGACTTTAGCAGTGCTGCAGGAGGGGGTAGATTTGCACGATGAGTCTGCTGTATTGGCATGCTGCCGCCGCCAGCAGCTTGATTATGTGGATTCACATCTGATTTTGAACGGAACAGATGTGGAGTCTCAGCTGCATGATGATAAGGTGAGCGCAAATGCCTCTCAGGTGTCGGCGATCCCTGAGGTTCGGCACTTGGTGAATGCTCGTCTTCATGAGATTACCCGTTCGTTGAGTATTGTCTGCGAAGGACGCGATATGACTACGGTTGTGTTCCCTGATGCAGAGTATAAATTTTATCTTGATGCATCTATAGATGTACAGGCTATGCGTCGTTATAAGCAGGGAGTGAGCAAGCTTTCTCTGGAGGAGATTAAAGACGCCATTCGAAAACGCGATGAGCTTGATAAGAATAAAAAAGAGGGGTCGTTGATACGTGCTGAGGATGCGGTATATATAGATACCTCAGACTTGACCATAGAGCAAGTTTGTGCAATAATCATAGACAAAATTCATAAATAAGGGTTTACGATGGAACAGATGGAAGTGGAAAAGGATAATGCCGTGAATTCCGCAGGCAGTATTCAGACACAATTAGAAGAGTCATTAAAAAATTTACCTGTATTAGAAGATGGCGCATTGGTTGATGGTAAGGTTGTTCAGGTAACAGCTGAATATGTGTTTATCGATATCGGGTATAAATCTGAAGGAAAAATACCGGTAGCGGAATTTACTGGTGATTTACCTGCGGTTGGTGAGACTGTCACGGTCGTCCTTTTGAAGAAAAACGGCAGAAACGGTCCTGAGGTTTCAAAGTCAAAGGCTGATGCAAAGCAGATGTGGAAAGATGTCCGCAAAGCCTTCGATGAAAAGCTTGCTGTTGACGGTGTGATTTCAAAAGTCGTAAAAGGCGGCTTTGAAGTTAATCTGGGCGGGGATATCCATGCATTCCTTCCGATCAGCCAGTCTGACAGCCAGAAAGTTGAAAAACCCGAAAGTCTGATCGGACTGAAATCTAAGTTCTATATTGAACGTCTGTATTCTGATAATAAAGCAAATGTAGTTGTTAACCGCAGAAAGTATTTGGAAGAGCAGATTGAAACGAACCGGGATAACTTCTTCGGCTCTGTTAAAATCGGCGATACCGTAAAAGGTGTGGTTAAGAGCTTTACGAGTTTCGGTGCATTTATTGATCTGGGTGGTTTTGATGGACTACTGCATATCAATGATATGAGCTGGGGCCATGTTACTCGTCCGAAGGATTTTGTTAAGAAAGGACAGGAGATTGAGCTGAAGGTTATCCGTATGGAGCCGGAGGAAAAGAGAATCAATCTTTCTTTGAAACATTTCTCAGAAGATCCGTGGGTACATTTTGAAGAAAAATATCATGTGAATGATATTGTTGCCGGTAAGGTTACTAAGCTGACTGATTTCGGCGCTTTCATAGAGCTTGAGGAAGGCATTGAAGGTCTTGCTCATATCAGTGAGTTCTCTTGGACTAAGAAGATCAATAAACCCTCTGATATGGTTAAAGTGGGCGATGATGTACAGTGCATGATCCTTGGATATGATATTCAGGCAGGCCGTGTTTCTCTGGGTCTTAAACAGGTTACTGCAAACCCGTGGGATTCTATTGCAGAAAAATATCCTGTCGGAACGCATGTAACTGGTAAGGTTGTGAAAGTAACCAATGCCGGTGCATTCATTACGATTGAAGATGGCATCGATGGTTTCCTGCATGTGGATGATTTGTCATGGACAAAGAAAGTTAAGCATCCTGGCAGTGAGCTTTCTGTTGATCAGGAGCTTGAGACTGTTGTGGTTGAATGCGATCCTGAAAATCACCGCATCCGTCTCGGTGTAAAACAGCTTACGGATAATCCGTGGAAGCAGTTTGCAGCTGAGTACAAACCCGGTTCTACGCTGGAAGGTGAAATTACTTCTATTACTGATTTCGGTGTGTTTGTGAAAGCTCCGTACGGTATTGAAGGCTTGGTCAATAAGTCAAACCTGAGTGATGATCGGGATGTTACTTTTGAAGATGCTGTTAAGAAATACCAGGTCGGTGATAAGCTGAATGTTTTTGTTGTAGATGTTAATGTTGAGAGAGAAAAAGCTGCTTTTTCTGTGAAAGAATTTAAACGGAAGCAGCAGCGTGATGAGATTTCTCAGTATATGTCATCTTCCAATAATGACAGTGATGGTGCATTTACAGTCGGAGATTTTATAAAAACACAGCAGCAAGATTAATACAGTTCGATGGGTGGGTATGGATTCGCTGAACTTAGAAAAGTTGAGATCACTCATCGAAAAAACTGTACGGATTAATGCTGATTATTCCGATATTGACGCATTGCCGGTTCAGATTTTAGAATCGGCAATGCGTTTTATTGCATGTGAGTCATCATTTTTGTTGCTTTTGAATAAAAATGATGGTTTGTTGCATGTTGTGGCTTCGCTTGGTTCTGAGCCTGCCGATTTAACAAATATTCCTGCCGATATAAAAAGCATTGGTGAATGGGTTTTTTCTCATAATCAGCCTGTGCTCATCAATGAGATAGAGAAAGATTCCCGTTTTTCTGGTGAAAGCCGTTTGTATGCTCGTTGTGGTATTGTGTCTGTGCTTGCTGTTCCTTTGTGCATAAATGCAGAGTGTGCGGGCGTTATCGGGTTGGTGAATAGTCTTAATGACGGTAGATTCTCTAAAACTGATTCAGAGTTTCTTATGCTTTTGTCCTCTTTGACGGGGGCCTGTTATCAGAATGCAACGTTGTACCGTAATGCAATGCATAGAATTACGGCTCTGCAGAGAAGTTTTTCCGCTGGCGCTGGTTTTCATACATTTGTATACGAAAGTCGCGCATTAAAAGATTTGATGCATGTAGTGGAGAAAGTTGCTGAAACTAATTCTTCTGTGCTGATTACTGGTGAAAGCGGTAGTGGTAAGGAGCTTATTGCTGAACAGCTGCATTTGAAAAGTAGTCGAAAAGTTAAGCCGTTTATTAGATTTAACTGTGCATCAGCTGAGGAAAGTTTTCTGGAACGGGAACTGTTCGGTAGTGCAGAAAGTTCAGAAGAAGAAAATGCTTCTGGTGTAAAAGGCTGCTTTGAGCTGGCGGATGGGGGCACGTTGTTTTTTGATGAAATTGGTGCTCTGCCGCTTGATATTCAGGCGAAATTGCTGCAATGTATTCAAACGAAAGTTTGTAAACGTTTGGGCTCTGTAGATGGTATCAATGTTGATGTGCGGATTGTAGCGTCTACAAGTTGTGATTTGGAAGCAATGGTGGAGAATGGTAGTTTTAGAAGCGATTTGTATTACCGTCTTAACGTACTTCCTGTTCATGTTCCGCCGCTCAGGGATCGGAAAGATGATATCATTCCTTTAGCAGAGTTTTTTTTGAATAAGTCCGGTAGTGCGTTGAAAAAGCGCTTTACTTCATTTTCTGATCTGGCAAAACGGTTTTTGGTTGATTATTATTGGCCTGGCAATGTCCGTGAGCTGGAGAATATGATAGAATATGCTTGTATACAGGGACTGCCTCCTGTTGTGCAGGTGAAAGAATTGCAAAGGTCCGGTTATGGTGAAATTGACCAGATGGCCGATGATTTAAGTAGTCCTTCTGACGGTGATAAGTCGCTGAAAACTGCGATTGACCGTTTTAAGAAAGCGTATATAATGAAGATTCTTGACGAAACTTCGTGGAATCAAACTGCAGCTGGCAAGGTTTTGGGAATACAACGGACGTATGTATCCCGCCTGTTGAACGAGCTGCATATTCGTGATGTAAGATAGAAATAGGAGTGTTATGATGGAAAAAGACTTTGAAAAAGAGACTTCTGCAGATCGGTTGGGAAAGTTTATTTTGAAAAACAGAAAGGTGATTGTGTCTGCAGTGTGTGTAGTTGCAGTGCTTTCTGTGGGATATGGTGTATCATCGGTCGTTATGGAAAAGAATGCGGCTGCTGGCCTTGCAAAGGTTGATGCAATTTCTTTTCAGTTGACGAATAAATCTGATCAGTTGACTGATGATGAGATGTCTGCCAGACTTGATAAAGCATTGTCACAGCTGCAGCCGCTTGTTTCTCAGAAAGGTGTGGTTGGCAGCAGAGCTAATCTTGTGGCTGGCAATGCAAGCTTTATAAAAAAAGATTGGGAATCTGCCCGTTCTTATTATTTGGCTGTAGTTTCAGCTGATAAAGATGCGTATACAGCTCCGATTGCGTATTATAAGGCTGCGGTTTGTAGCGAGGAGCTGCATGATGCTGATGCTGCTCTGAAATATTATCAGATTGCTGCTGATGCGGATGATTTTGAAGAGGAGTCTCATGCCTTATTTAATATAGGTCGTATTAAAGAAACTCGTCAGGATTATACAGGTGCTGCGGATGCATACCGTAAGCTGATTGATAAAAATATGGGTGATACATGGTCAGCGCTTGCAAAAACTCAAATGATTAAACTTCAGGTCTCTGGTAAAGTTCAGTAATCTGCTGTAACCATTTTATAGAGTATCCGGTTTTTATGATATGAAAAAGACAGAGAAAAGAACAATTTGGAGCTGCGTGAAAAGGCTTCCTTTTCTCTGTCTTTTTTTATTTTCTGGCTGCGGTCTTACAGAGTATTATTATCTGAATGCTCCGACGGTAACGTATAATGTTCCGTCCTATACATCTTCTGATTATACCACACAATATTTTTCTTTTTTGACGGCGGATAATGGTTCTGTGGCTGATTCCGGGTATAGTGTGCTTGGAACGGCGGTGTATTATAAAATCTATAATAATTATTCGACGATGAGCAGCTATATTTCAGCTATCAGTTCGCTTAATACAAAAAGCAATGGTTCTGCCGCTGCAACCAGAATGATAGAGACTTATGGGTATAAGCAGTTGGGAACTTCATCAGGAACTGTTGTTCCGTTGATTTCCGGCGCTGGTAGGAAAAAAGTGTTTATTCGGTTATCTAACCGGGGAAATGCTTCTTCTCATGTCTCTGGTTCTGAAACTGATTATCGTGCTAAGGTGATTATTGCTGGTTCGGAGCTTTATGTGCCGCGCCGTACTGGAAATTCATCTTCCTTTGATTTTGGGCGGACGAGTGAGAATACTACGTTAAATCCTGTGCCTGTGAATGGTGATGAGGATGTTTTGTATGGTTCTGCGTCGGAGGCTAATAAATGGTATATAGACTTGTATGCTGTTTCTGTGGGACAGGATTCTTCCTATACGACCTCGTATAGTCTGGTACTGCATCTTGGAAATGTGATGATTAATTCTTCAGCCGTTGATAATTAGGTTGAGACGGTTAAACCTGTTGCAAAAACAATTCTAATACAGTAATATAGTGAATACGGCGCTTTAGCTCAGCTGGATTAGAGCATCTGCCTTCTAAGCAGAGGGTCGGCGGTTCGAGTCCGCCATGCGTCAGAAACCTGCGGAGATCCGCAGGTTTTTTTTATGTCTGCTCGTATTGATAATTAAAAACATCTTTTTGACATTCGTGGTAAAATCGTACAGTTTCTTGTTTGACAGAGTTATATTTCCTGTATTAAAATTAAAAATATTTGGAAGCGAGTGATATGGCGGAAATAGTAGATGTCACGTTAGATGATT
>Ga0256405_10008396_pt1 | contig 14841 bp, 9 predicted proteins | sample RumenRJG_02DNA_FD_189096 | JGI IMG/M metagenome (GOLD analysis project Ga0256405, IMG submission 189096) | Bovine rumen microbial communities from Lethbridge, Alberta, Canada - RJG_02 | ecosystem: Host-associated > Mammals > Digestive system > Stomach > Rumen | place: Canada: Alberta | collected... | reverse complement strand
GTAAGCTCCCCATCACCTAGATGAGACCTTTTTCAAAATCTTGCATAATTACTCCCGTTGAGAAACTTCAGTAAGGAGTAATTTATGAGAAACGATAACTTTGACCTATATTTCAAAATCGCTGACGATTATCTTTCCTATGGTTATGCAATGTCTAAGTATTACCAAGATCGTCTTGAGTTATTTTGTCAAGATAATGGAGTGGACATACACCAACTAATCTCATTGTTTGGGTTTAAGCGTTTATTTCGTTTTATAAAAACGAGCAATAGGCGATCTTTAAAGGAGTCTAATGATTTTTCTAAATGGAGCTCTATTTATAACGATTTCAAACTCTCAGGTTTATCTAAGATCAATTTCTTTTCTCAGAATAAGTGTAATTTAGGGGTCTGTGAAAATATCTTTTATGATTTAATGAAAGCCATTGAATTTAAACTAGCCTACGACGAATACAAATCAACTCAAGGTATTGAATCAGCCACTCTAACTGCAACATCTGAAGAAGATTGTGGTGAAGAGCTTGTTAAAGTTGTTAACATCCAAGAGAACTCTATTGCGCTAAAGGAAGCAACTTCTATCAATGTTGCATCAATTGCTCCAAGGAGATTAACAACCCCTTCTTGTAATACATCAGTGCTAGGCACAGAAATCAGAGTTACAGCTAATGGTCACTGCATTAGTTTTAATTCAGTAACACCTGAGCGATCTGTAGCCTTGGTGCTTAAAGCTCTATCTGCTAGTTGATAGGAGATGATATGAACCTAGATTTATCTACTGGCAAAATCTCCTTAATCCTTTGCCCAACCGATTTAAGAAGTGGCTTTAATAGGCTTAGTGCTATGGCACTAAAGTACCTAAGCATTGATGTTAGTAAAGGTAATGACTGGGTAGTTTTTGTCTCTAAGCGCAGGAACATCGCCAAAATCATCCATAGTGATGATAAAGGAAGCTTGATGATTTCAAGAAAGCTTCATACAGGCTGTTATCAGCGCTTAATGGCAGATGCTGATGGAGCCGCCTCAAGAGCTCTAACCAAGGATAAATTATTAAAATACCTTGATGGTAATGATCTCGACTTTAAAAGGGAGCACTTTTTGTATAAATAGCCAAAAATCAGGGTGATTTACATCACACTTTTAAATAAATTTGACCTTCAAAATAAGCCTAAAAATACCTCTTTTTTAGGCTCAATTACCCATGCCTAAAAAAGATCTAGAAAGATCTTTGCTGATCACTACAGATCAAAACTTACCCCTCAATGAAGAAACAGTCTCCCTAAAAGAAAGGCTCGTTATAGCGCATTCTGATGCGAATTTAGGGCTATTTATCTATGATTTTACAACTGTTAAAATACAGCAAAACTTAGATAAAAAAGGGCTTAATTTAAAATGAGTAACACTAAACAACCAACTTACGAAGAGCTTATGGAAATGCTGCAAAAGGAGCGTTCTAAAAATGCTCAGTTACTCAAAAACATCGAAGAGAAAGATGCCCAAATTGCTAACTTTAAAGAAGTTGTTGCACCTATCTTAAAAGAAGCTTTCCATAGTACTTCTCTGATAGCTAAAGAATTAAACAAGTACTGCTTTAACATTGACGATTTGCTCATCAAAGATTTAACTGAGCAAATTGCGTTTACAGCTGACAATCTATTTAAATGGGCTAATTTAGCTAAGTCCTATTTCTTACAAACACCTATGGCTCCTACTGGTAAAGATCTTAACGGTAATATTCCGCCACAAGGTGATGTTGATTTAGAAAAAGCTAAAGAAGAGCAAGCTAATGTAGCAGGCTCTCTGGGTAACTTTATAACCAAAATCTCCAAAACATCTACTATTCTAAATAAAGTTTTAGGTAGTGTATCTGAAGATAGAAAAGCGCAACTAAGCAAAACACAGCAAGCTGCAGTTGAGATTTCAAAGACTCCTTCTAAGAAAAGAGTTGAAAAAGCTAAAACTAAGTCAAAAGGAAGAGTGTCTAAAACTCGTAATCCAGACAAGGTTACTAATGCAAAACTAGATAAAAACACCTGCCATTGTGGAGGTAGCTTAGAGTCTTTAGGTCAACTAAAAGATAAGTTATTCTCTCATATTAACAAGGCTCAACAGCTGTTACAGGATACAGAGAACTTACATGATGCAGCAATTTGTAATAAGTGCGGTCATGTACATATTGCTATCAGTGAAGATCAAAATGTACCAGTTATTCCTAACCGCCAGTTAAGTTGCGAAACCTGCATTGATATAGGCTATGCTAGTGTTAACGGTATTCCATTAAATAAATTTGTATCTGCATTAGGTCGTATCCAAGGTTTTGGTAATGACACCTTCTACTACAACATGCACGACTTTGCAGATATCTACATTAGACCTTTATTTGATATGGTTGAGAATGCTGCTAAAAGAGCAGATACCATTCAAGTTGATGAAACTCCATTCGATTGTTTAGAAGCTCAAGGTAAAAGACAAGCACCAGCTGATGTAACCTCTCTCGAAATTGACTCAAAGAATTACGTATTAGCTCTAACTGCTCCAAGATTTGCTAAAGAGCAGTTCTGCTTGTATTACTACTTAAGAAACCGCTCTAAAGATGCGATAAAAGAGCTTATCACCAAGGATTACAAGTTTAAAACAATTTGTACTGATGGTTATCCTGGATATGATGCGCTGCTTAAGGATGAGCATCCTAATGCAAAACATCAATCCTGCTTAATTCACTTTAGGCGTGAGATTATTAAGGCTATCGATCCTAAAGGTTTTGCTGATGAGCTTGATGAACTAGAAATACCTTTAGCAATTGAGAAATTAGCCAAAGACTTTAAAGATGATAATGCAACTATTCTCTTGTTTATGGTACTTGAAGCCTTATCCAAGATATATAGCTATGAATCTAGTATGAACTCAGATTCAGAAGCTGACTTTAAAGCTAGAGTTGAGTGCAGAACTAGTGGTCCTGTACGTAAGCTTATGGATTGCATTGACACCATCATGACAAAACTAAGTGAAGGTAGAATTGAGCTTAGAGGTAGTACTTATGTAAAAGCTAAAAGCGATCCTTTCGCTAAAGCTTGCACTTACTACATGAACAATAGAGATAAGCTACGCACCTTCTTAGACGATGGCACAGTTCAAGCTGACACTAATTTAGTTGAAGGTTGCATTAGACCTCTAACCCTACTTAGAAAAGGTATTTACCACAAGGTAAATCCTGAATACTCAAAAGATATGGCAATGCTCTTTACCGTATATCAAACCGCTGAGCGTGTTGGTGTTGAAGATATACATTCGTATTTAAGAGACTACTGCCATGCACTTTTCAAGCATTGCTATGAAAAGCAATGGACCCAAGCCTATGCAGATGGCACCCACATTGATAAGCAAATCAAATCCTGGGATATGAAAAAGCTATCTGAAGGTTTTGACTTTGAAAAGTGGAACCTAGTGAACTATAAGCAGTAGTCCTACCCAGATCTACCCCTCACTCCCCGTACCTGCACCTGTGGCTCTAGACCATAGGGGTACTATTTTTAACTTTTTGGGGTGATGGGGAGCTTACTGTAACACAGGAAATGTATGATAAGGTTTCGTCGTAACCCTGCCTAAATAAGGCAGTCACTCAATGATGTGGGAATGGTTTTAGCTAAAATAACTGGTCGTAACCCTGCCTAAATAAGGCAGTCACTCAATCGCTCTGAAGTGTGAGATTAAAAGTCTCAATAGTCGTAACCCTGCCTAAATAAGGCAGTCACTCAATTTTAAGGAGAAATTAAAATGGAATTATTTACTGTCGTAACCCTGCCTAAATAAGGCAGTCACTCAATTTTAGTTTAATTAATTCTTTATCCGCTCCGCGGTCGTAACCCTGCCTAAATAAGGCAGTCACTCAATCAGCGAAAACATTAGAAAACTTGTTACTGCAGGTCGTAACCCTGCCTAAATAAGGCAGTCACTCAATTATATAAGGGAGCATATTTCAGACTTTCAGCAGTCGTAACCCTGCCTAAATAAGGCAGTCACTCAATCATATTTCAGACTTTCAGCAATTAAGACATCGTCGTAACCCTGCCTAAATAAGGCAGTCACTCAATAATTGTTGGACTGGGTGTTACTCAGCCACAATGTCGTAACCCTGCCTAAATAAGGCAGTCACTCAATGCAGATTTTGACCTTAACTTGGAGGGCTAGTCGTCGTAACCCTGCCTAAATAAGGCAGTCACTCAATACTACTGAGATTATTGAATCTCTAACCAAAAAGTCGTAACCCTGCCTAAATAAGGCAGTCACTCAATCTAATCCTAATTACTTTTACTTTTTATAGAGGGTCGTAACCCTGCCTAAATAAGGCAGTCACTCAATTTAGGCGTAACTCAAGAGCAGTATGATCAAATGTCGTAACCCTGCCTAAATAAGGCAGTCACTCAATTTTACGCTACAGCTGTAAAAGAGCTAGGTGGCGTCGTAACCCTGCCTAAATAAGGCAGTCACTCAATGTTAAATAAAATTTATTTTAATATTAATAATGTCGTAACCCTGCCTAAATAAGGCAGTCACTCAATAGTAGTAGAGACGTCAGCCTCTACTATTGACTAGTCGTAACCCTGCCTAAATAAGGCAGTCACTCAATATGGAGGATGATAACATCCAAGAATGGATTCAAGTCGTAACCCTGCCTAAATAAGGCAGTCACTCAATTGGATTCAATTCCTTCCAGAAAAATCTCTAACGTCGTAACCCTGCCTAAATAAGGCAGTCACTCAATTTATGATAAGGCTAAAACTACGTCTAAACAGGAGTCGTAACCCTGCCTAAATAAGGCAGTCACTCAATGTAAAATTATCTTTATTGATAGTGTTACTAACGTCGTAACCCTGCCTAAATAAGGCAGTCACTCAATCAAGACGTGCATTGCACGTTGAAGCCAAGAGTCGTCGTAACCCTGCCTAAATAAGGCAGTCACTCAATTTAATACATTGGATATGAAGAACGGTTCAGATTGTCGTAACCCTGCCTAAATAAGGCAGTCACTCAATCAAGCTGAAGCCTTAAAGGACAAGGATGCTCAGGTCGTAACCCTGCCTAAATAAGGCAGTCACTCAATATCAGAGTAATTCTAATCAGAGTAATTCTGAGTCGTAACCCTGCCTAAATAAGGCAGTCACTCAATTATAAATATTTTTAGTTAAAAATTATACTTTTGTCGTAACCCTGCCTAAATAAGGCAGTCACTCAATTGCACTAGAACAGTGCACAACGGAATTGTTAGGTCGTAACCCTGCCTAAATAAGGCAGTCACTCAATCTTTCCAGCAAGGAAAGCAGGTTGTATTAACTTGTCGTAACCCTGCCTAAATAAGGCAGTCACTCAATTTACTGCTGCAAAATTAATGAACCAACAGCAAGTGTCGTAACCCTGCCTAAATAAGGCAGTCACTCAATCAAGCTGAAGCCTTAAAGGACAAGGATGCTCAGTCGTAACCCTGCCTAAATAAGGCAGTCACTCAATTTAAAGATATTGATATCATATTATTTGTATATGTCGTAACCCTGCCTAAATAAGGCAGTCACTCAATGTCATCATGACTTTATTTGGTTCAATAGGCTCGTCGTAACCCTGCCTAAATAAGGCAGTCACTCAATCCAAAGGGCGGCTCTTTTACAAAAAAACTTTATGTCGTAACCCTGCCTAAATAAGGCAGTCACTCAATGGAAGGCTTTGATAAAAAGGTTCCCAAAGGGCGGTCGTAACCCTGCCTAAATAAGGCAGTCACTCAATACAACCAACCTTCCAAACTTAGTACGTCATTAAAGTCGTAACCCTGCCTAAATAAGGCAGTCACTCAATCTAAGTGCCATACAAACAAGTGAGTTGCAGAGGTCGTAACCCTGCCTAAATAAGGCAGTCACTCAATTATGACTCGTGATGAATTTCTCAATAGTGAAAGTCGTAACCCTGCCTAAATAAGGCAGTCACTCAATATATCCACAAATTTGTGGAAACATTCAGATTAGTCGTAACCCTGCCTAAATAAGGCAGTCACTCAATATTGGAAGAAATCCAATCAGAATCCACCACAGGTCGTAACCCTGCCTAAATAAGGCAGTCACTCAATTACGATGCGGTTTCAATAAACCGTACATCTACGTCGTAACCCTGCCTAAATAAGGCAGTCACTCAATTTAAAAGGAGAATCAAAATGTCAATTTTATCTGTCGTAACCCTGCCTAAATAAGGCAGTCACTCAATGATGATGCGTTAGCCCTAGCAAAAAAGGTTTCGTCGTAACCCTGCCTAAATAAGGCAGTCACTCAATAAAAATGGAATTCTATGCAGTTTGTCCAGATGGTCGTAACCCTGCCTAAATAAGGCAGTCACTCAATCAAGAGGCAGCTAACAGTGTTAAGAACACTAGGTCGTAACCCTGCCTAAATAAGGCAGTCACTCAATGCGAAGCTGCAAAGCAAACTGCAGCTCTCGAAGTCGTAACCCTGCCTAAATAAGGCAGTCACTCAATTTGATCTAGGACTAGAGGAGGAAAAGTAATGTGTCGTAACCCTGCCTAAATAAGGCAGTCACTCAATCAGGAAGAACTCACTAAGAAAATTAGAGAGTAGTCGTAACCCTGCCTAAATAAGGCAGTCACTCAATCCAAAGGGTGGAACTTTCACTAAGCGATTCACGTCGTAACCCTGCCTAAATAAGGCAGTCACTCAATGCTCTGAAGACTTTGATCTAGGACTAGAGGAGGTCGTAACCCTGCCTAAATAAGGCAGTCACTCAATCAAATGCCTTATGGTGCGAAGAGTTATTATCTGTCGTAACCCTGCCTAAATAAGGCAGTCACTCAATTGCAGATGCTCAGGAAGCAGCAAACGGTATTGTCGTAACCCTGCCTAAATAAGGCAGTCACTCAATTTACACTAAAACACATAAACACAATCAATTAGGTCGTAACCCTGCCTAAATAAGGCAGTCACTCAATTTTATTAGATTATTATACAGAAACAACTTTTAGTCGTAACCCTGCCTAAATAAGGCAGTCACTCAATTTTAAGCTCACTCAAGTTAAATGAGCTTAAAGGTCGTAACCCTGCCTAAATAAGGCAGTCACTCAATAGTATGGTTTATATCTCAATAATTTTCAAAACAAATTTGTTAAAAATACAAAAACCGACACTAAATTTTATGCTCGCGCTTTATATTGTTTAATATACTATAAAAATATAGACTAACATATTGAATTTTCGGATTGGCGAACCTTATTCCTATCATTATTATTTGTTATATATAGAAAGATTTATATTATTCAATTAAATAATCAATTTATATACTGTTTAATTAGGTACAAAAAGAAGAAATTCAAAAGATCATATTTTTTATAATTATTATGATTATTAAAATTCTAATAAAATTTTATAAATTCCAAAAATATTTTGTTGCGGAAATTTTATAGTAGATAAAGGAAGTTATCCAATATCAAATATAATATGTTGTTTGTTAAGACATTTCTGTCTGGTATGGTTTTCTTAAGATATTGTTGGTAAGTTGGCATAAACAATGCTTTGGTAAATCTATATAACTTGGGTTTATGAGGGCAGAATATGAATACATTACAGGGAACATTTAAGGAATTCTGTGAATCTAAGGTTACACTTTACTTTACTCACAGAGATGTTGATGCAAAAGTTAATGCAAATCACCTGGTGTATGAAAATCAGCGTACCGGTTTAAAAAAGAGTGTGGAGCTAAATCGCATCAGAAGAATTGTCTTTGTTGGTATTCCTGGTTTCACAGGGGATGCCATATATCACCTGTGCCGAAGAACCATTCCTATTGATTTTCTAGATATCAAAGGCGAACCTGTAGGTCAGGTTATGACCTATGATCCTGGAGTATATGAAACAAATGTTTTAAAACAGGAGAAATTCATAAGCAGTTCTGATTCTCTTGAAGTAGCCAGAGAAGTAATTATGGCCAAGGTAGAGAACAGTGCTGAGCTTTTACGTCGCCGTCTTTCAGAGGATGAGCTGCCTGACTGGAAATCATGTAAAAGGCTGCTTAATGAGGCTTCTTCCATTGATGAATTAAGAGGAGCTGAAGGTATCAGTGCCAAGTACTATTTTTCAAAATGGAACGATATTCTTAAGTCTTTTAAATGGGAAGGAAGACACTATCATCCAGCATTAGGACCAATCAATACCATGCTCTCCATGGGATATACCCTTATGTATAACCGTATGAGTTCAGGACTTCGCGCAGCCGGAATGAATCCTCGTCTTGGTTTTTTTCATATGATTAGAGGCAGACACAGTGCTCTGGCATCTGATTTGATTGAGCCATTCAGAAACTTTGTTGATGCTGCCGTATTAAGAATGATTTCTCTTGGCATGGTAAAACCAGATCAGTTTACGACTGATGAATATGGAAGATCCATCATTGATGATAACGACTGCTACCATACTCTGATTACTGAATTTGAAAAGATGTTTTCAAAGGAGTGTAAATTATTCAGAAAGACAGATAATCACTGGCATTCAGTTGTAAGAAGCATCAATGATCATATAGACGATCTTGCGTTTTCATTTTCAAGATATTTAAAGAGTAATACACCTCTTCATGCTATGAGGGTAAGACCATGCAAAGATATATAGTTTCATATGATATTTCCAAAGACAAGATCAGAGGCAGGGCCTATCGTAAACTCAAGAAAATGGGAATAAGCATTCAGAAGTCTGTATTTTATGTGGAGCTTAATTATTCAGAGCTTGTGCGCCTGCAGAAAGATATGATGGATTTAATTGAAGTAACCGATTCTGTCTTTATTGTTCCTTGCTGTGATCGCTGTTTTGCTCAGGCAACATATATTGGAAAGCAGAAAGAAGTGGTAATGGTTGCTTAATTAGAGTATGGCAGGATGATCTGACGGGCGCAGTCAAGCTCAGGAATTTTATAGTAGCCAAGTGCAAAGCGTGGATTTTTTCCAATGCCAAGGTACTGTCCTGCAATCAGCTTCAGAGCAGTATCCCTGCTGTCAATACGGCCTAAGGTAATCTTTCCTGTAAGGCCGCCAATCTTTTTGTGCTCATTTTCGTTATAGGCAGGATCTTCCCAGATAAGGTCAGTGCTTAAAATACTGGTTTCGTCCTGTTCACATAAAAAAGCATCAAAGTTTCTTACGCTGTTGCAAAGATGGGGGAGGGCAAAAGGGTATTCAAAGAAATCCTCATGGGCATAGCGCGATGTTTCTTTTTCGGAACTGCTTTTAAAACCAGGAGGCAGAGTTAGTCTTAAAGGTGAATAAAAGCAGAGAGTAAAGCTCTCAAGTTCTATAAGCTTTTCATATTCTGATGACAGATATCTGATATTAAAAGGTGTCAGTCTGCAGCTTCTGTTCTGAACCTCACCGCTTACTGCATCCACAAGAGCAATCAGTTTTAGTGATTTACAGGTAAATTCTCCTCGCTCATCAGTGGTGGCAATTGCTCTTGTAAGTTCGTTAAGGTTTTTATAGCCTTCATCTGTAAGATAAAGTCTTACTCTTAAAAGTTCACCAGGGTAAATCGGTCTTTGAGAATTTCTGAAAGGGAGTAGTCCAACGAAGTTGGTCTCCCAGTCAATAAGAGCTCTGTGGCAGGCAAATCTGAACCATGCACTCCATCTTACTGCATGAAATTTTGGTAAAGACTTTATCTGACACTGTGCTGAAAAAATAAGATCTACAAGATATAAATCCTGCATTTTTATCCTCGAAAAAATACCCGTAGGCTATATTTTAACCATATCATTCAATGTGTGTCATTAAAATCTGTTAGCTTTAAAAAAGTGCCATACAAATTTTCTTAACCTTAAGTTACAGTCAAGAATAAAACTGATGCGTCTGTTTATGCTTTACTGATCCGGAGAGCCTTTAAACCTTTCCCGCCTGTTTTTCTGTTTTTTGAATAAACTGCAAGTCCCTTTACCTTAACAGAATTACTCTCAGCAAAATCTATTCTGTTTAACAGTCCTCCAGGTACAAAGATATCTTCACCTTCATCAGTTCTGACAAAGCCAAAGCTGTCGCTGGATTTTTTTAGGGTTCCTGTAAATTCCACTAAAAGATTATCAGGAGCCTTTTCTTCACTGACCTTAGCACTGAAAACTTCAGTGAATGCTCTTCCATTGGTTTTAAGGCTTATGCTTTTTACTGATAATACCTGACCTGGTTTAAGATCTTTGATTCTGCAGTCTCTTTCGTTGATTGAAAAGCTCTGATCCCAGGATGACAGGAGGTATATCTTGTGAGCTTTTCTGTCAATGCTTTCAACAACGCACAGTCTGTTTTCTGCCAGATCAAAATACTTTCCAAGCTCTCTTTTATTTAAGGAAATCAGTGAGTAATCTCCATTATTATCTTTTGCAGCCTGGATTAACACAGGCTGTCCAGGACTTAATTTCTCTCTTAGAGCAGCGGGCGACTTCCTGATGGCTATGACCTTACCATCTTCATTCTTAAAGTAGATGTTAACTCTTCTTTTTACCTTTTCCTTTCCTGAAGGATCTTCGTATTTTACTGTGTATTCAGCACCTGCCATAGCATTGTAGTATGGTACATCGTCAAATACCAAAGCTGAAGCATCTTCTGCATATCTTTCAAGCTGCTGCCTGTCAACAGCTATACTTTCTGCTGTCTGGTACCATTCAAGCATACACATATCTTCAGCGTCTCTTGAGATTTTTTCGTTCATGCTTTTCTTAAAGTTAAGATAGGTATCAAGTTGAGCTTTAGCCTGTTCAAAATTACCTTTTTCAACAAGAAGTTTTGCAAGAGTTACGCGCAGAGATCCTTTAAGCTCCTCGTCACCGCCGCACAGGGCCGCTTTGGCAAAGCATGACAGTGCCAGGTCTCTGTCACTGATATCAAGATAAACTCTGGCAATATTGGCCCATGCCCAGGCTTCAGAATTTTTGCTTTTAAGTACATTTTTTAAATACTCAAGAGCCTCTTCATTTCTGCCAAGCAGAATCAGCAGTTTTGCTTTCCACTGATCAGCCCACGGCTCTTTTGCAGATCTTGGCAGTTTATCAAGCCAGGGAAGAAAACTTTCAATGGCATTTATAATTTCTGGAGTCAGTTTTTCCTTCTTCAGTTTTGAAACATCCATTGCTGCTGCAGAAATTACTCTTTTAGACAGAGGTTCAAAAACAACTCCTTCATTTCCCTGATGAGACTGCCAGTCATCAGCTGTAAGGTTGTTCAGATCCCATAAATGCAGAAAATTAAAGAAGTTAAAAGGGACCTTCTGTGATTTATACAGTTCGTATGCCAGAAACAGAATCATAGAGTGAAGCTTTGACGGCTTTTTAAAGCCCATTTCCATGTAGTTTATAATCTCTTTTTTGGCCTGAGCATAATTCTGGTTATGGTATTCTTCATTGGCGATCTTGAAGTAAATCCAGCCAAGACTTTCTTTTGACATATCAACGTCTATGCCCTGATCTATTGCCTGCAGATACAGCTTTTTGGCCTCATCTGACTGTCCGCTTTGTGAAAGCAGTTTTGCTCTTTCAATTACAGGATTTCTAAGAGCCTTGTTGACTGTTCTTTTTATAATCTCGTCATCATCAGGGAGCGGGATTGAACTGAGAAGGTCCTTATAAAAAGCAAGATCCTTTTCTCCGCTGCTTTTAGCTCGTTCAATAAGTGAGGTTAAAACATAGACTGCAGCCTTCAGGATCCATTCATCTTCAAGAAGTGAACGGTTATCAAGGGCCTCTTTTATAATTTCAAAAGCCTCATCCAGCCTGCCGTTCCTTCTTAGCTCAAAGACCTGTTTTGTGTTGATTGTATTATGACTAGGACTGCTTCTATGAGAAAAAACTAACACAGGATCTCCTCCCTGTTGATAATGTCAACAATTTCTGCACTGAAATCAGCTTCTTTATGAAGCTGTGGAGTCGTAAAATCATTATTTTTATTACAGTAAAAATAGAATTCAGAAGATTTGTCGACCTTTTTAAAGACAACAGAAAGCATATAAGGTCCTTTCTGCTCATAGTGGATAATAGAGATGCCTGTATTTCCCAGAGCATCATTAAGCTTTTTTATAAGGCTTAAAAAGTGATCTGACTGAACCTTGTTTTCACTCATACAGGCTGTTTCTTCATTAAACCTTGCTGTCAGAACATTACACAGCATTTTTGCAGAGATACTGTTCTGATTTGCTGGAATAACCCGGGTAACTTTTCCTTTGCCGTTATAGTAAATCTGAATATGCACAATTTCGTTTTCTATTCTCAGGGTATACTGTTCCTGATAATTCCTTTCAATGACGTCTGTAACAGTAAAGCCTAACTCTGATGCCTTTTCACTTACCACCTTGAAGATAGTGGTTCGGATTTTATTATCATCTGGGATATTAAACTTGGCTGACAGTGTTTCCTTGAGGCTTGAACCACTGTTTTCAGTTTGTTCATCGATGGTTATTTCAAAGCTCTTTTGAGTGTCAATATCGTTTTGATTATTAGATTCAGCACTGCCAGAATTCTGCTCCTGTGCGCCTGCAGCTCTTTTACGTCTGTTCTCATCCACGATTTTTCCATCCACAATAACAAGCTTTTTCCTTGTATCAGGAGGATCTTTCAAAATCAGGATCTCTTTAGCTCTTGTTATTGCGGTGTAGAACCATCTGAAATATTGCTCATTGGTGATTCCTCCAATAGCATTACAGTCAACAATGGCACAGTCCCATTCGCTGCCCTGAGCCTTATGACAGGTAATGGCATAACCGAATTTTACAATTAAAGCTGAGTAGAGAGGATCTTCGGATTTCAGCTTTGCAATGGTGCTGACGTCATTGCGGTCGATGTCTTGGTGGCTGCGGAAAAAAATAATGTTCTGCGCAATCTTGAATTCAACCGGCAGATCTCTTTGCTCCATCTCAAGGAAATTATCGATGATGTATTTTTCATAAACAGCATTGCTGTTCATTGAAGTAATAAATCTGATTTTTCTGTATCTTAAAGTTACGGTTTCACTTATATCACCGATTTTTACAGTGGTAGTCTCTTCAATCACATTATCATCAACATCTGTTACCTTGATGAGATCTCCATTGCACAGAAAAGGAGAGGAGTAGTTGTTTGCAGAAACTAAAAGCAGTTCTCCTTTCTGCAGGTTTTTATACGCGCTCAAGGTTTTAGGATCTTTAAAATAATGATCTCGTATCTTACGGTTATAGGCTAAAACATCCTTGTTTGAATAGGCTATGATTACGCTTTTTTTCTTATTTGAACTGTTATCTATATAGGCTTTAACGACCTCGTCATATCCAAAGCCCGTACATTTGAATATTTCTCTGTTATCAAATTCAGGTGAAAGTCTTGAAAATTTCTGATTGTCGATATCCTGGTGGATCTGTCTTGCCAGTTTTATGATTGAGCTTTCTTCCTTCTGTCTTACAATTTCTGTTAAAAAGTATGAAGCACAGGATATTTTAAACATACTTTTAAAGTAGTCTAAAGACATAGCAGGAGAGAAATTCATTCCTACAGGTGGTAGCTGAGCATCGTCACCTATGATTATGAGCTTCCTTTTACTGTAAGGAGCAGTCAGATTTAGATAGCTTACTATATCGCTTAAGAGCTTGCCTGAGCCAAACTGCAGATTGTAGCGCTGATTTTCAGGATCATATTTTGAATTTTCATCAATTGAAGCTATTTCATCATTTACAAGTGAACTCTCATCCACAATCAGCAGAGCGGTATCAGGAAGTTCATCAACTCTCAGATCACCTACTTTAACCGGACTGTTCTGTTTATTGTCTGACAGATGCTTTTCAATTTTTTCTATTACATCTTCGCAAATATAGATTTCTCTATATACTGTATTGCACTGCTGATTACACTTATCTGTAAGAACTCTGGCTGCCTTGCCTGTAGGAGCAGTGATTCTGGTGTAGATTCCGGAAAGCTCCGTGTAGGCTGCAATTCCTCTTACAAGGGAGGTTTTACCGGTACCTGCAAATCCTTTGATGATGAATACCTTCTGTTCATCCTGATTTAAAAATTCAAAAATTCTGGATACGCACTTTTTCTGATCTTCATTGAGTTCAAGTCTGCCAAAGCATACTTTTAAGATTTCTTCCTGATTAAGAGAGCTTAGTCTTTGCTGGGGCTTAGTATCTTTTGTATCTCCTGACGGAGCAAAATCAGCTGTTCTGTTTTCTGGTTCATTTTTCTCAGGTACACAAAACTGAGGATATGAAGTGACTCCCACACAGTAATTTGATACTACAATCTTTTCGAGTGTGTAAAGATGCTTGAGTGCCTCAATCATTTCACTGAGATTTAAGGGGGATTTGTCTTCAGTATGGTGAACACCGCGATTGCCAATTTTTCTGATGATATGAGCACAGTCTATGAAATTCTGAGGAAACAGCTTAAGACTGTCAATATACTTGATTTTTTCAAGAAGGCTTTGCTGACTTAAGAGCATTTTATCTGTAATTTCGTCAGTATTTTTTATGATGTAGGTGATGGTTGTTTCAAGAGCGCTGCGCATTTTACTGGCGCTGACATACATATCAGTGTAAAGATATTTTTCTGCAGCAATACATTCCTCATAGATGCCCTTATGAAGATAATCAACATAATCAAAATTCTGAGTGCCCATCATTTTTATCCAATTACTTCAAAAACAGTTGAATTATTCTTTTAATACATACTTTTATGTTAGTTGAAAAATATGGATTTATCTAATTGCGCTTTGAAATAAATGGATGACGAAAAGGAAGATTAAAGACTCACTTAGTAATGCTCATCCTGTGGACTAAAAGAAAAGTGTTTCGTTTATTTAAATAAAGAA
>Ga0256405_10008395_pt1 | contig 14845 bp, 16 predicted proteins | sample RumenRJG_02DNA_FD_189096 | JGI IMG/M metagenome (GOLD analysis project Ga0256405, IMG submission 189096) | Bovine rumen microbial communities from Lethbridge, Alberta, Canada - RJG_02 | ecosystem: Host-associated > Mammals > Digestive system > Stomach > Rumen | place: Canada: Alberta... | reverse complement strand
GCGAAACCGAGAAGAGCGACGCTCAATTCAGAGAAGAACTCTTGAGCGAAATCAGAGCGGGTCACCTTGACGGTATCACCATCGAGATGGAAATTCGCCAACAACCAAAGCCGATCCAACTTCAACCAGGCAACGCTCCGGGCAACGAGATCGACCTCGGCAATATCTTCGGCGGTATGTTCGGCGGAAAGGTGCCGACCAAAAAGCGCAAACTTACGGTCAAGCAAGCGATCGATTATATCGTAAGTCAAGAAGCGGAGAAGATGGTGGATCAGGACTCCATCGTACAAGAGGCGTTGCAAAGAGCCGAGCAAGACGGCGTAGTCTTCCTTGACGAAATCGACAAGATTGCGGGAGACAAGAGCGGCAATTCTCAAGGACACGACGTGTCAAGAGAGGGCGTACAACGCGACATCTTGCCAATCGTTGAAGGCAGCACGGTTCAGACGAAATACGGTTCGATCCGCACGGACTTCATCCTCTTCATCGCGGCGGGCGCGTTCCATATCTCCCGCATGGAAGACCTTATCCCCGAACTTCAAGGCAGATTTCCTATAAGAGTCGAACTCGACAACTTGACGGAAGACGATTTCGTCAAGATTTTGACGGAGCCCGACAACGCAGTTCTCAAGCAATACAAGCAACTTCTCGGCGTGGACGGCGTGTCTTTGGACTTTGACGACGACGCAATAAGAGAAATCGCAAGAGTGTCTTTCATCGAAAACGAAAACAGCGAAAACTTGGGCGCACGTCGTTTGCACGCGGTGCTTGAAGGACTCTTGAAAGACGTTCTCTACGAAGCGGACGACAATGTGACGAAAGAAGTCCACATCGACAAGGCGTATGTTGAAGAGCATTTGAGCGGAGAACTCAAAGAGCGCAACCTCAAGAAATATATTCTTTAAGCAATAATCGACAGCGCGAAAGTGCGCAACCGAAAGGTGAATTATGATAAACATTCCAAAAGGCACAAAAGATATGCTTCCAAGCGAAGCGTACAAATGGCACTACGTTGAAAGGATCGCGAGAGCGACGGCGGCAAACTTCGGCTTTAAGGAGATTCGCACTCCTATGTTTGAACACACCGAACTTTTCCTTCGCGGCGTCGGAGAGACTACCGACATTGTGACGAAAGAGATGTACACTTTCGACGACAAGGGCGGAAGGTCTATGACTCTTCGTCCGGAGGGTACGGCGGGCGTCGCAAGATGCTTTATAGAAAACGGTCTTTACGGCGGCGTTATGCCGATGAAAGCGTACTATATAGCGTCTGTTTTCCGCTATGAAAAACCGCAAAACGGCAGACTTCGCGAACACCACCAATTCGGCGTCGAGTGTTATGGAAGCGACAGTCCTCAAGCGGACGTAGAAGTCATATCTCTTGCGGACACTTTTTTGAGAAACGTAGGTCTTACGAGTTTAGAACTCAATCTCAACAGCATAGGATGTCCTAAGTGCCGTGCGGAATACAACAGAGCACTCAAAGCGTACATCGGCGAAAATCTACACAATATGTGCGGTCAATGCCAAGCGCGTTTTGACAAGAATCCGCTTAGAATCCTCGACTGCAAAGAGGAGAAGTGCAAAGCGGTGACGAAAAACGCTCCAAAGATTTTGGACTTCCTTTGCGACGACTGCAGAGCGCATTTCGAGGCTGTAAAGAGCGGACTTGACGCTCTCGGCATCAAATACGTCGTAAACGCAGGTATCGTGCGCGGTCTTGACTACTACACGAGAACGGTTTTTGAGTTTGTGTCGACCGACATCGGTGCGCAAGGCACGGTCTGCGGCGGCGGCAGATATAACAACCTCGTCGAAGAGGTGGGAGGCAAGCCTACACCTGCGGTAGGATTTGGTCTCGGACTTGAAAGACTTTTGCTCGTGCTTGAAAACACCAACGGCCTAAAAGCCGAGGAAGAGAAGATCGAGTATTATTTTGCGCCACTTGGCGACAATGCAAAGACATTGTGTCAGCGCCTTGCGTATTCTTTGCGCACGAAGGGCGTGAGCGCGGAAACCGACATTATGGACAGAAGCGTCAAAGCGCAGATGAAATATGCGGACAAGATCGGAGCGAAGTACGTCGTCGTAATCGGCGACGACGAGATCGCAAGCGGAGTCGTCAACGTCAAGAATATGCAAGACGGTGAGACCGAGCAAAGAACGATTGAGAGTTTGAAGACGTTATGACAGAACGCGGAGTTGTAGTAAAACTTAAAGGCAAGCGCGCGACCGTGCGTTTCGACAGGCGCAGTGCGTGCGACAGTTGCCACATGTGCGCGGTGACGAGAGACGGAATGAAAGTCGAAGTCGTCATCGAAAACACGCTCGGCGCAAACGTCGGCGACTTCGTAGAAGTCGAAATGGCGCAAAGGTTCGTGCTGACTGCCGCGGCAATCGTTTACGTTATACCGCTTGTGCTCGTCGCGCTCGGTGTGGGCATAGGCGTGCTGTTTAGTGAACTCGTGCAAGTCATTTTGGCGGTCGTAGGGCTAGTCGTAGGCTTTGTCATCGCATTCTTGCTTGACAAATTCGTGATCCGCAAGAAAAAGGGATTTAGCCCGCGTATGACCAAAATCTGCCTCGCAACCGTTGACGAGCATCTTGACGGCGCGAAGCATGACGACGAATACGTCTATCAAGACTCTGACGAAAACGTCTCTTATGCAGATTTAGGCGCAGCAAACGGCGAATATGACGTCGCAGAGAAAGATGACGGCGATAGCGCGCAAGAAAATTGACGAATTGAAAATAATAAAAGTAGGTGGAATATGGAACACAAATATTTAGTTTTGGATGAATCAAATTTTGACGAAACAGTCAAAGACGGCGTTTGCCTCGTGGATTTTTGGGCGACTTGGTGCGGTCCTTGCAAAATGCTCGCTCCGACGATTGAAGAACTCGCAGAAGACTACGAGGGCAGAGTGAAAGTTTGCAAAGTCGACGTTGACGAAAACCAAGATCTCGCAATGCGCTTTAGAGTTATGTCGATTCCAACCGTATTTTTCTTCAAAAACGGTGAAGTCGTCAACAAAATGATCGGACTCTCCGACAAGGACGAATACGAAGAAATCCTCGATTCTTTGCTCAAATAAGGTCTACGACATGAATAAGTCTCATTATAGCGCGAAGGCTGTTGAGACTATTATAGGCGAGGCTTATTCAGCCTCCGTTTTTCAGCGCGAAATACAGTCTGTTCAGAGCGCAAATCGCAGTATAACCGGCAAATCTTATAGGACTGAACGAGTCCTCGGATTTGTCGTTTTCTTTTGAAGGCTTCGCCTTGTTTATATACTCGTTTTGAAACGCGGGGTTTTGATTGCCGTTTTGCGCGCCGTTTTTCTGCTCGCTATCTTGAACGGTTCCGGTTTGATTTTCATTGGCTTGTTGTTTTTTGGAAAAAACGTTCGCAAAGGCGGGCATCATTTTTTCAAGGTCGCTTTTTTTGCTCATAAGATTTAAGATGCTGTCAAGCGGAGATTTGTTTCCGCTTGCGGATTCCGAGTCGTTTTTCGGTTTGTTTTCGTCGTCCATGCCAAAAGTTGAAACGTCGATTTGTTCGCCTAAGCCGTTTTGAGCGGCGAAAGGGGATTTTGCGGATAAGTTTGCGGCTTTTGATTTATCAAAAGGTTTTTGCGTGTTTTGCGGCGTTTTACCGGCATTTTGCCCGTTTGGCTTGCCTGCGTTTTGCATTCCGCCGAACATTTTCATTATATTCGCCAAAGAATTAAGGTCAAAGTTCATCGTTTTCTCCTTGCACACTCATAATATGCGAGCATATATTGAACGTGCGGAGGTTTTATGAATTTTTGGGAAAGAGACGACAACGCATATAGGCAACCGCCGAAACACCAATCGCAATACGGCGGCAACGAAAACGCTCAAGGGACGGAAACTTTGCAGGACAAAATCAACGAATACGCAGGCAAGTCGCAAGACGAACTTATGTCCGAACTCTTGTCGACGGCAAATCGGATGAAAGGCGCGGGAACGCTGACGGCAAGAGAACTCGACGAGTTCTACGGCAAAGTGTCGGGCTTTTTGAACGAAGAGCAACGCGCGAGAATGCGATCTCTCATAGAAATGTTGAAGGCGTAATATGGTGGAGTTTGACAAACGAATCATAAAAACGCTTTCGCAAGACAAGCGATTCGACGGAAAAGTCGTGCGAACTCTTGCGCAAAACGAAAAGGCGTTCGCACTTGTAAGAGTGCGCAACCCGATACATTTGATAGCGTTAGAACGCCGATTTCACGTAATACACGAGTATCCGTTCGTCAGGTCGGTCGGGATTGAGTGCGGACTTGAAGAAGCAATCGCTTTGGGACGTATGTCTGAGGTGGAATGCGTCAGCGGAGAGAGCCGAGTGTCTTGTCTTAGCGATGAAACCTCGGAAAGCGACGTCCTATCGTTTTCGACAAAATCCCGACTCACGGGAGACGGCGTAAACCTTTGCGTGATGGACACGGGCGTGAGCCCGCATAGCGACATCTCGATTCCGCGCGAGCGTATCGTGCATTTCGTTGACGTCGTAAACGGCGAAAACTCTCCGTATGACGACAACGGACACGGCACTTTCGTCACGGGCGTTGCAGTTGGCAACGGCATGCTGTCGGGAGGCACGATATCGGGAGTCGCACCACGATCAAACGTCGTTGGTCTCAAGGTCATAGGCAAGGACGGCGAGAGCGGCACGTTTAAGATCCTTGACGGAATGCAATGGTTGTTCGACAATTTCAGAACGTACGGCATTAAAGTCGTGTGTATGAGTTTCGGAGCGGATCCGCTCGAGTTTGCAGATCCTTTAAAAATCGGCGCGGAAATGCTGTCAAGAAGTGGGCTTATCGTCGTCGCGGCGTCAGGCAACAGCGGTGAAAATCATCTGAAATCTCCTGCAATCAGCGATGAAATCATCTCGGTCGGTGCGGTCGACGACACACTTCGTGTGGCGGAGTTTACGTCACGAGGAGTGTACAATGGCAAAACTCGTCCCGACGTGTATGCAAAGGGTGTAAACGTGCGAGGAATAAAGACGTCGGGAACATACACGCTTATGACCGGTACGTCCGCGTCCGCTCCGTACGTTGCGGGCGCATGCTGTCTTTTATGTGAAAAGTATAAAAATATCACTCCGCAGCAAGCCAAAAGCGCAGTTTTGTCGTCGGCAAAGAATATGAACGGCAATTTGGTGTTGGATTTGGATTTTGACTGATAGTACGCCTCAAAGAAGCATATAGATTTGAGACGCGCAAATTAAGACGTTGAATATGGCGTTCAAAGTGTTTTGACGATTTTTTCAATTACGCTGGAAAACGCCAAAATATCTTTGTCCGTGTTGTCAACGCCTATACTCACTCGCACTGCGCCTTGAGTGAGAGTCCCAAGGCGTTTATGAACGAGAGGGGCGCAGTGAAGTCCCGCTCGCACCGCTATGCCGTTTTCGTTCAATACGTCGGCAATATACGCGCTGTCAACGTCTTTTAAATTGAAAGCCACAACGCCGCACTCGGTCTCGCGAGTGTAGATTGTAGCATCAAGACTTTCAAGGTTAAAAATTGTGTTTTTCGACAATCTAACGATATTATTTTTAATGTAATTTAAATTATCATACGTCCATTTCGCGCCTTTTTGAAGAGCGGCAATTCCACCTGAAAACAGCGTTCCCGCCTCAAACGATTCGGGAGTCTCTATGCTCGGCAAAAGTTCTTGCGAGCGTGTGCCGGTTCCGCCGAATAGAAGCGGTTTAACGTCAAAATCTTTGCGCTTTGCAAGAAATCCCGTGCCTTGTATTCCGTGGAGACCTTTATGTCCCGGACAGGCGAGAGCGGCGACGTTGCACTCTTTGAGGTCAATTTGGCAGTACGGCACGGATTGCGCACCGTCGACTATGAATATCACGCCGTTTTCTTTGGCAATTTTGCCGACTTCGTATAGATCGAGCGTTGCCCCCGTCACGTTGCAAGCGCCTCCGAGCACGAAGACGTCGGCTTCTTTTGCAACGGCTTTTAGGTTGCTTAAGTCTATTTTGCCGTCGTTTTTTGCGGATATAACCGTCAATTTGATTTTGCCATCGTTTTGTAAGTGAAATAGAGGACGAAGGACTGAATTGTGTTCATTGTCGGACGTGACGACTCGCTCTCCGCCTTTTATCGAGCCTAAAATCGCAAGATTTAAAGCCTCCGTACAGTTTTTTGTGAAGATTATATCGTGCGTTGAGTCTCCATGGAGAACGTCCAACAAATATTTTCTGCAATTTTCAATTTTAATTGATTTTTTCAAAGCGTCGTTGTGTCCGCTTCTTCCGCTGTTTGCGGAGTGTAATACGTCAAAATTCAGCGCATCTAATACTGTTTTTGGTTTAAATCTTGAAGTCGCTGCATTGTCTAAATATATCATAATTCTCCCACGCTCTTTTTATATGACTATGCTTTAAATTTTTGAGTGTTGCAAAGTTGAGATCTTGATTTTGGCGAAAATTGTCAAAACTTTTTAAAAAAACATATATTTACATAGGGCGGATACATAAAATTGGAGGGATTATGAGAGAGTTTTTTATTGCGTTCCGCTCAAGGGCAGAAGCTATCAAGTTTTACGAAGCGCTTTTGACGTATAGAATAGGGTGCAAGGTCATCAACACGCCGTCATCTGCGGGCGTAGGTTGCGGTTTGTCCGTCAAATTGTTTGCAAAAGATATGTCTCAAGCAAAAATCGTACTGCAGAGAGGAAGATTTGAGTCCGCAATCGGATTCTATTACTTTTCCGCAAACGGCAAAGCGATAAGACTTTGAAAGAACTTGCCTCAACGTAGTTTGAGGCTTGTTTTTTGCGTACGTTGGGGAGTCGTCTCCCGATTTTTGAATTTTCAAAGAAAATTTGAGGAGATTTTTGACTAAGTTTTCAATCAACCTTGCCAAAACGCAATATTTATGCAATAATATATTTTATGACAAAAGAAAACCTCGCAATCTACGAAAAACTCAACAAAATGCATTACGGCGCGCATTGTGAACTTGACTACGACACGCCTTTTCAACTGCTTGTCGCCGTAGTTTTGTCCGCTCAATGCACGGACAAGAGGGTGAACGCCGTGACGGAAGAGTTGTTTAAGGTTGCAAAAACCCCCGAAGATTTCGTAAAGTTGCCGCTCGAAGACCTTGAACGATTGATATTTTCTTGCGGTTTTTATCACAATAAAGCAAAGAATATCAAGGCTCTTAGCGAAGACATCGTAAAACTCGGCAGAGTTCCCGAAACGCAGGAAGAACTTATGAAGTTGTCGGGAGTAGGGCGCAAGACGGCAAACGTCGTGTACGCTGAGGCTTTCAAGGGCAACGCGATTGCAGTCGACACCCACGTTTTCAGAGTGTCAAACAGACTCGGCATTGCGGACGCGAAGACGCCTGAGCAAGTTGAACGTCAACTTATGCAAGGATTTGACGAAGATTTGTGGCCGCAACTTCATCATCTTTTGATCTTCCACGGAAGATACACTTGCCACTCACAACGCCCGAATTGTGACGTATGCGAGGCAAAAGAACTGTGCAAGTATTATAAAAATCATAAAAATCAATAACACTTTTTGCAAAATACGGCAAAAATAGGGTGCAATATGAAAAGATTTGAAATTGTCAGAAAACGCGCTCTCGCACAAAACGTCAACGAGTACGTCATCTATGCTCCGCTCGTCGCAAAGCATTGTCTTGCAGGGCAATTCGTCATTCTCATCGTAGAGCCTGACGGAGAGAGAGTGCCTTTTACGATCTGTGATTATGATAGAGAAAAGGGCACCGTGTCGATTCTCGTGCAAGAGATCGGCTACACGACGGCAAAACTTGCGATGAAAAACGAAGGCGACACGCTTGAAGATTTCGTCGGACCTCTCGGCAATCCTACCGACCTCAAAGAATTTGAAAGCGTAGTGCTCGTGGGGGGTGGAATCGGCTCGGCTGTCATTTATCCTCAAGCAAAACAACTTAAATCAGAGGGAAAAGCGGTCGACGTCATCGTCGGTGCAAGGAACGAGAGTTTGCTTATGTACGTCGACGAGTTTAAGGCGAATTGCGACAACCTGTATCTCATCACCGACGACGGCTCGAACGGAAGAAAAGGTTTCGTCACGGATATGCTGAAATCTTTGGTTGACGGTGGCAAGAAGTATGATTGCGTGTTTGCTGTCGGACCTCTTCCAATGATGAGAGCGGTATGCAATTTGACGCGCGAACTCGGCATAAAAACCATCGTCAGCATGAACTCTATGATGGTGGACGGCACGGGTATGTGCGGCTGTTGCAGACTTTCAGTCGACGGCAAGACAAAGTATGCCTGTATCGACGGTCCGGAGTTCGACGGACACGCGGTGGATTTTGACGAAGCGATTTTGCGTAGCAAAATTTATAAGTCGCAAGAGAGTGAACATCTTTGCAATTTGAGAGGTGCGTATGGAAAGAACTAATCGCCACGAAATGCCGACTCAATCGGCAAAGGAAAGAATCGGCAATTTTGAAGAAGTCGCGCTCGGATTTACGCCTGAGATCGCAAAGGCGGAAGCGGAGAGATGTTTGCATTGCAAAAACGCTCCTTGCATGAGCGGTTGTCCTGTCGGCGTGCGCATTCCCGACTTTATCGCGAGAGTAAAAGCGGGAGATATGGAAGGCGCGGTCAAGATTTTAAACGCGGACAACAACCTTTCTGCGATTTGCGGAAGAGTTTGCCCGCAAGAGAGCCAATGCGAAAAGTATTGCGTGCGCAAAGTAAACCTCGGCGGTTCCGTTGCAATCGGCAGTCTCGAACGTTACGTTGCGGACTATGCGCTCGAGAGAGGACTTGAAAAACTGACCGAAGACGACGAGTATAGCGAGAATGCCACGCAAAAGTACGCGGACAGAAAGGTCGCCGTCATCGGCACGGGTCCCGCGTCCTTGTCGTGTGCGAGCGACCTTGCCCGCGCGGGAGTCAAAGTGACGATGTTTGAGGCGCTTCACAAGGCGGGCGGAGTGCTTGTGTACGGAATCCCCGAGTTCAGACTTCCAAAGGCTCTCGTCGGCAAGATGGTCGACAACGTGAAGTCGCTTGGCGTCGACGTCGAAACGGACGTAGTGGTCGGCAAAACCTTGTTCATTGACGAACTTTTGTTTGAATACGACGCCGTGTTTATCGGCACGGGCGCCGGGCTCCCGTCATTTATGCGTATTAAAGGCGAAAATTTGAACGGCGTATATTCCGCAAACGAGTATCTCACTCGTGTAAATCTCATGAAAGCGTACAAGGACGGCGCGATTACGCCGATTATGCATGGCAAAAACGTGGTCGTCGTAGGCGCAGGCAACGTGGCTATGGACGCCGCGCGCACGGCTTTGAGACTCGGAGCGAGCGTAAACCTCGTATATCGTCGCAGCCGCGTGGAAATGCCCGCGCGCGAAGAAGAAATAGTTCATGCGGAAGAGGAAGGAGTGGTGCTCAATCTCTTGCAAAATCCCGTTGAGATCTTGGGAGACGAAAACGGCTTGGTGAGAGGCATTCGCCTTGTCAAAATGGAACTCGGCGAGCCTGACGCAAGCGGAAGACGCAGTCCGATCCCGATTGAAGGCAGCGAATACGAGATCGAATGCGACGAAGTTATCGTTGCGCTTGGCACGACTCCGAATCCGCTCATCAAAAACAGTATGCCGTCGCTCGAGACGTCGAAGAAAGGCACTATCGTTGCCGACGAAAACGGCAGAACGAGCGTAAAGAGAGTGTACGTCGGCGGTGACGCCATGACGGGTGCCGCAACCGTTATTCTTGCGATGGGTGCGGGCAAAAAGGCGGCAAAAGCAATCATCGAAGACTTTGATTGAACTTTTAGGTGAATTATGTTTCTTGATTATGTAAAAATCTTTATAAAAGCAGGCAACGGCGGCAACGGAAAGGTGTCTTTTCATCGTGAAAAGTTCGTGCCGAACGGCGGACCCGACGGTGGAGACGGCGGCAACGGCGGCGACGTCGTTTTCGTTGCGGACAGTTCTATCAACACCCTCATCGATTTCAAATTTCAAAAGTTTTACCGCGCGGAAAACGGTGGAGACGGTGAGGCGAAGAATTGCACGGGCAAATCCGCACCCGACCTTATCGTCAAAGTTCCTCTCGGCACGGTCATTCGCGACACGGCAAGCGGAAAGGTCGTCGCGGACCTTTATGACGACGGAGAGAGGTTCGTTGCGCTCAAAGGCGGAAGAGGCGGCAAGGGCAACAATCGTTTTGCGCACGCAAGACGTCAAGCGCCGACTTTTTCGCAACTTGGCGAAGTGACTGAAGAACATCAAGTGACTTTAGAACTCAAAACGATTGCGGACGTAGGGCTTGTCGGATTTCCGAACGTCGGCAAATCCACCTTGCTTTCCGTGCTTACGAGCGCAAAGCCGAAGATCGCCAACTATCACTTTACTACAATCAATCCAAATCTTGGCGTTGTGCAAATGTTTGACGATAGTTTCGTCATAGCGGACATTCCCGGACTCATCGAGGGCGCAAGCGCGGGCGCGGGACTCGGACATCATTTTTTGAGGCACATCGAGCGCGTTCGTCTCATCGTGCATATCGTTGACATCAGCGGCAGCGAAGGCAGGGATCCGCTTGAAGATTATGAAAAAATAAACAACGAACTCGCCACATATAGCGAGAATCTTGCAAAAATCCCTCAAATCGTGGTCGCGGGCAAGGCAGACCTCTTGTATGACAAACAAAAAATCGCGGAGTTTGAAAAGGCAATCGGCAAAAAGGTTTACACGGTGTCGTCGCTCACGCACGACGGAATTGACGAACTCTTGAAGATTATGAAAGAAAAAGTCTCCGAGCTTCCACCGCCTGCAAGAATTGAGAGAGACGAGGACTTTGAACTTGAAGAAAGATCCGATCAAAAGTTTACGATCACGAGACTTGACGACGGCACGTTTTTCGTTGACGGCGGACTCGTTGACTTTCTTATTCAAAACGTCACGATTTCGTCGGAAGACAGTTTTGCGTTCTTCCAAAAGGTGCTTAAAGACAGAGGGGTCATTTCCGAACTCAAAAAGCGCGGTATGAAAGAGGGGGACATCGTAAGTATCGGCGACCTTGAATTTGAATGGGTCGATTAGTTTTCGTGTTTTTTTGAATTATCGTTTGAAACGCAGTCGAAATCGGCTGCGTTTTCCAATTGTTTGAAGACGTTTTGAGAGTGTAGATTGCCGTTGCCGAACAAAAGGCAAAACAGCGCGAGCAAAAGAGATATTGAACCGCTCACGATATAGTAGGTTTTGAGAGGAGTGATGAACGACGTCGCGATAAGCACCGCGCCCGAAAATAAATAGTATTTTAAATTGCTTTTTGAAAAGATGGCTTCAAGAAGTGAAGAGAAAGAAAACTTTTGCTTTTTCTTTGACAAATTGGGAAGTGCGCCGTGTTTGTCGAGGAAGCGATAGATTGCGTTGATTTTGACGAGTTTCAGATTTATTCCAACGAAGTTTGCCACTTGATACGCTTTTCTGTCAATGCCGTAGCCGAGCGCGAAAACTTTGAAAACGGCGCGTTCTTTTGCGATTTTAGAGACGTTTGCCACGTCTTGACTTGAAATTGTGCCGAACTTAAAAAGCGAGACTACAAGGCAATTTTTGAGGTAAATAACGTTTGAACTATTTTCAATTTTTCCATTTTTTAGAACACTTACGAGCAATTTTGCCACATATTCGTTGCCTTGAATGCAAAACTCCGTCGCAAGAAGTTGCGGGCTGTATTTGTATCTGCCTTTTGATATAAACTTCAAGAAGACTATGACGGAAAGGCTAAACGCTGAAGATACTACGAGCGCGAGGATCAAGTTGTCAAAGAGCATCGCGCTCAATGTGAAGGACGCGATCAACAGTATAAAAGCCAGCGCGATATAGTCAAAAACCTTTGCCATGCAAGTATTGTTGACAAAAGAGAGAATAATAATCTTTTTTGCTTTAAATTGAGGGCTTGCTATTGAAATACTAGTAAAAAAGAGTTATAATCAAAATATGAAGACGATTATTTTCGGCGGGGCGTTTGCTCCTCCGCACAAAGAACATATAAATATGTGCAAAAACGCGGTGGAAGAACTCGGCGCGGACAGGCTTGTCATAGTGCCGACATATCTTCCTGCGCACAAAACCGAGCATTATCTTGATTTTGAGACGAGGTGCGAACTTTCGCATATCGCTTTTGACGGAATTTGCAAAGAGGTCGTCGTTGACGATATTGAGAAAGTGCGCGGCAAAGACAATTATTCCGCTTACGTTTTGCCGATTCTCAAAGAGAAGTACGGCGAGATTATATATCTCGTGGGTTCGGACAGTTTGCAATATTTCGACAGGTGGAAAGAGCCTGAAAAAGTCGTAGACGCTTGCAAAATCGCCGTTTGTTCGAGGATTGGCTTTTTATCCGCTGAAGAAGTCGCGAATATAGTTGGCGAAAAGTATGGCAAAGATAGATTTTTGCCGCTTAAATACGTTGGCGAAGACGTGTCGTCTTCTATGATCAGGACTGAACTTCTGCTCGGCGAAGACGCTTGCGATTTGAAGGACGGCGTGAACGCGTATATTAAGGCGCACGGACTTTTTTGCGAGTTTAAAGGCTTTGTCGAAAGACTAAGGTCATATCAAACGGACGAACTCTTTTTCCACAGCAAGAGCGTGGTGAAGCGAGCGGTGGACTTCAACTCAAAACACATATTGCTTCAAGATTTCAACAAAGTTTTCCTTGCGGCGCTTTTGCACGACAATGCAAAGCAGAGGAAGAGTATAGATGGCTTAAACGTGCCGGAAGACTCTATCGGAACTCCCGTTTTGCATCAGTTTTTGGGTGCGGAGAAGGCAAGAAGGGATTTTGGCATAGAAGACGAGGACGTTTTGAGCGCGATTCGCTACCACACGACTGCAAAAGCCGATATGACTATGCTTGAAAAACTCATTTACACGGCGGACAGCCTCTCGGACGATAGAGATTATGACCCTATCCCTGCCATACGCGAGATTGCAATTAAAGATTTTGAAAAAGGATTCAAGACGATTTTAAAATACACTTATGACAAAATCGTCGCGCGAGGCACCGGCATGTATCCGCTCACGGAGGACGCATATAGGTATTATATCGTCGAAAACCACGACTGATTTTGCGTCGATAAAAACTTTAAGCATATTGAAACGCAAAACCGTACTGAAAAATGAATTAAACAAAGTTTAATTCGCAGAATAAAATACAACAGAAAGTTTAAGGAGATACACTATGGAACCTGTAGAACTCAAAAATGCTATTTGCGAACTTTTGGACGAACATTTGGCGGTTGACATCACGGTCCTTGACGTCAGACACTTGACGGTTATGACGGATTATTTCGTCATCTGCACGGCAAAAAGCAACAAGCAAGTCAAGGCGCTTGCCGAGATGCTCGAAGAAAAACTCGAAGAACTCGGTGAAAAGCCAAACCACGAAGACGGAGTCAGAGACGGCAAGTGGGCGGTGCTTGACTATGCGAGCGTAATCGTCCACATCTTCAACGACGAGACGAGAATGTTCTATTGTCTTGAAAAACTCTGGACGGACGGCAAAAACGTAGAGAAGTACGTCGGCAAAAACTGACGTCAAAAAGCCGAGGCAATTGCCTCGGTTTTTAAATGGCGACGTCGTTTAATAAAATCTCGTTTCGCGCTCAACGCCTGCGCTCGTTTTCACGCTTAACGACTATGTCAAGCAACCTTTCTTTTTCGGCGTCCGTCATGTCGTCTTTGATCTTTCTGAAAACGTCGTTGTCAAAAGAGATATACGTGTCTTTTGATTGTTTCAGCGTGGACGAGAGGGTTTCGGCAAGTTCGTCGCGTTCGCTTTTGAGATAGACGGGTGTTGTCAAAACCGCGAAAACTCTCGCTTCGTCCGTTTCAAACGCGCGGACTGCCACCACCTTTTCGTTTTGAAGCGCAAGCGCAGTCAAAAAGTCTACGTCGTCGGCGTATTCGCTCGCCATACGTTCATTAAAGGTCGGCGCGCTTTTGAAGTCCGCAAAACTTGCGTCTTTAAGAAGTATCAAATTGTCAAGTTGATAGTCGCATATCATATAGTTAGAGTGCGCGCGCAAAGCAAAAATATACTAAAATTCAAAGTCGCAAAAAAATTGCGGATTTTCAACAAAAATGCTACTGTATGCTTGACATTTTGATATGCGGGTAGTAGGATTATATCGAACTTTGGGGCAAGGTGAAAATCCTTACTGGCGGTATAGTCCGCGAGCCTTCGGCTGAGTGGGTGCGACTCCCACACCAACGGTATAGTCCGGATGAGAAAAGTTCTGAATTTTGTTGCTCCAAGGTCGAGGAGCATTTTTTTATGGCTGAAAACACAAAAACTCTTAAGCAAAATCGCACTCTCGACAAAAAGACGCTTGGAAAACATTCGGCGGCGTATCTCGCAAAAATGGCTATGCTTACGGCAATCGCCTTCATTTTGTATCTCTACGTCAAGTTTAAGTTGCCAATCTTTCCGAGTTTTTTGGAAGTTCAAATTTCCGAACTTCCGGCGCTTCTTGCAGGCTTTTCAATGGGACCGATAAGCGGATGTCTCGTCATCATTTTTAAGTGTCTGCTCAAGTTTCCGCTGTCGTCCACGGCGTACGTGGGAGAGGCGACGGACATTTTGCTCGGCATAGCGTTCGTGCTGCCCGCGTCCCTCATCTACAAGTACAAAAAGGACATCAAACACGCGCTGATCGGACTCGTTGCGGGAACGATTATTCTCACGGGCGTTGCAATCCTTGTCAACAGATTCGTTTCGATTCCGTTCTACGTAAAGTTGTATTTCGGCGGAAGTTTCGACGCGA